>RRZU011320542.1_pt1 | contig 19357 bp, 18 predicted proteins | sample 2165561 | NCBI WGS metagenome assembly RRZU01 (sample SAMN10456909, study PRJNA506462) | wastewater metagenome | isolation source: wastewater sludge | place: USA: Moscow, Idaho | reverse complement strand
TGTCGGCACGAACGCGATCGGGACCGCGTTGAGCACCGGAACGCCGGTGCATGTGCATGCGGCCGAGCATTTCTACCTCAGCCATCACGGCTGGAGTTGTGCGGCGGCGCCGGTGATCGATCCGCGGATGATGCGCCCACTCGGCGTGATCGATCTGTCCTCCCCGGCGGACCAGGCAAATCCGATGGCGGTGGCTCGGGTGGCCAGCGTCGCACGCCAGATCGGGGTCGAGCTCAAGGAGGAGCATCGTCGCGACCTCGGCCGGCTGGCGGCAGCGACCAGGACTCCAGGCGCCGGCCGCTGGATGCTGGTGGACGACTGGGGTTGGGTCGCGGCGGCCGAAGGGGTCGCCAGTTCGGCGAGGATCAGGCTGCCCTCCGGATTGAGCGGATCCTTCCCGGTCGACGGGCTCGGCGTCGCGGGCGCTGAACGGGTGGCGGGCGGCTGGCTGCTGCGTCCGGCTGCTCGGTCCGAGGGTGTTCAGGCGCAACTCGAGTTGACGATCGGGGCGCACCGCTGCTGGCTCGCCGCGCCGGGCGCCAAGGCGACCAGCATTCACGAACTGACAGGCCGCCGAGCCTCCATCGTGGCCTGGCTGGCCGATCATCCCGCCGGCGTCAGCGCGCGCGAACTGGCGGAGGCGGTCTATGGGCGCCCGGACGCCGTGACCGCGGTCCGGGCCGAGATCTGCCGGGTCAATTCAGCGCTCGGGACGGTCGTGCAGTCTCGTCCGTACCGGCTTTCGGAGAGCATCCGGGTGATCGACGAACGCTGACCTCACAGGTGGACCGGGTATTGCGGATGCGGCACCTCGGGCTTGACCTGCTCGGTCACGAAGATGTCGTACCAGAGCATGAAGACCAGCAGTGTCCAGATCTGCCGCGAGTTGTCGGCATCGCCGCGACGGTGGGCGTCCAGCATCTCCAGCGCCGCCAGTGGATCGATGAACTCGGTGGTCCCGGCTGATTCGATGATCGAGCGGGCCCACTCGTAGCCGTAGTCATCGCGCAGATAGACGCGGATCGGCACCGGGAAACCGAGCTTCTTGCGGTTCAGGACGTGCGCCGGAACGACCGGTTCCAGCGCCTTGCGCATGGCCACCTTCGACTGGTTGCGGGTGATCTTCTGGCTGATCGGGATATGCCGGGCGACCTCGAATACCTCCTTGTCGAGGAAGGGCACCCGCAACTCCAGCGAGTTGGCCATGGTGACCTTGTCCGCCTTCACCAAGATGTCGCCGCGCAGCCAGGTGAACAGGTCCAGATGCTGCATCCGGGCCACCGGATCCCAGCCCCGGGACAGTTCGTAGATCGGGTCGGTGATCTCGCGGAACGAGCTGGGCGTGTAGTCACGCAGCACGGCCTGCAACTGGGATTCGCGGAAGTTGCGGGCATTGCCGTAGTAGCGCTGCTCCAGATCGATCGAGCCGCGCTCCAGCAAGCTCTTGCCGCGGAACCCCTGCGGCAGCACCCGGCTGACCGCCGCAAGACCCTTGCGCAGCGGGTTGGGCAGTGCGGTGAGCGGACGCAGGCTCAGCGGTTCCCGGTAAATGTTGTAGCCGCCGAACAGCTCGTCCGCGCCCTCACCCGACAGCACCACCTTGACGTGCTTGCGGGCCTCGCGGGCCACGAAATACAGCGGCACCAGGGCCGGATCGGCGACCGGATCGTCCAGATACCAGACGATCAACGGCAGTGTCTCGCACAACTCGGTCTCACTGACCGTCTTCACATAGTGCTTGACGCCGATCGCTTCTGCCGACTCGGCTGCCACGTCGACCTCGGAGTAGCCCTCGCGTTCGAAGCCGGTGGTGAAGGTCAGCAGGTTCGGGTTGTACTTCTTGGCCAGCGCGGCGATCGCGGTGGAGTCGATGCCGCCCGACAGGAACGAGCCGACGGTGACATCGGCTCGCATGTGCTTGGCGACCGAATCGTCGAGTACCTCGAGGATCTGCGCGTACAGCTCCGCTTCGGCTTCGGGGCCGTTCACCTTCGTCGGTGCGAACCGCGGGCGGAAGTACCGCTTGGCGGTCAGCACACCATCGCGCAGCGTGAAGCTGGTGCCCGACTCGATGCGGCGCAGATGCGCATCGGCAGACTCCGGCTCGGGTACGTACTGCAGGACGAGGTAGTGCCGCAGGGCATCGGTGTCGACCACGGCCGGCCCGGTCAGCGCCCGCAAGCTCTTCGCCTCCGACGCGAACCCGAAGCCGTCGCCGGTCTCGGCGAGATACAGCGGCTTGATGCCGAACCAGTCGCGCGCGCCGAAAGCCGTCTGGGTCTCGGTGTCCCAGATGACGAACGCGAACATGCCGCGCAACTGCTTGACCCAGTCGGGGCCGTGATAGTGGTAGCCCGCCACGATCGCCTCGCCGTCGCCCGACGTGCGGAAGACCGCCTTGTCATCGGTGGCCAGCCGGGCGCGCAGCTCGACGTAGTTGTAGATCTCCCCGTTGAAGGTCATCGCGTAGCGGTCGGGATTGTCCGGGGGGCCCCAGCGCAGCGGCTGCTTGGAGCCTTCGATGTCGATGATGCTCAGCCGGTTGAAGCCGAAGATCGCGCGGTCGTCATGCCAGACCGCGGTGTCGTCCGGCCCACGATGCCGTGCGCAAACCATGCCTTCGGCGACCTGGCCGACCCTTGCCTCATCGAGCGTGCCGGTCGAGATGAAGCCCATCAAGCCACACATCGGAATACCTACCGTCCTGCCGACTCCTGCTGACCGGCCGTCGATCAAGGTATCCGACAGCCTTCTCAGACAGTATCGCTGAAAGCCACAAGAATGCACGGTCGCCCTTTTAGCCCCCGCCTACCCCCGTCAGCAAAGGTCATGAAACAATCGCCTCATGAGTCCGCGACAAATTGAGGTCTCCGAACCCCGCGAGATTGGTATCACCGAGCTGGTGCTACGCGATGGCCATCAGAGCCTGTTGGCCACCCGCATGGCCATGGAAGATATGGTCGGTGCTTGCGCCGACATCGACGCAGCCGGCTATTGGTCAGTCGAGTGTTGGGGCGGAGCGACCTATGACAGTTGTATCCGTTTCCTGAATGAGGATCCGTGGGAGCGCCTGCGGACCTTCCGCAAGCTGCTGCCGAACAGTCGCCTGCAGATGCTGCTGCGTGGCCAGAACCTGCTCGGCTACCGCCACTACGAGGACGAAGTGGTCGATCGCTTCGTCGACAAGTCGGCTGAGGCCGGCATGGACGTTTTCCGCGTCTTCGACGCCATGAACGATCCGCGCAACCTTGAACACGCCATGGCTGCCGTGAAGAAGGTTGGCAAGCACGCGCAGGGCACCATCTGCTACACCATCTCCCCGGTCCACACCGTGGAGGGTTACGTGAAGCTGGCCGGCGAGCTGCTTGACATGGGCGCCGATTCGATCGCCCTGAAAGACATGGCCGCGCTGCTCAAGCCGCAGCCCGCCTACGACATCGTCAAGGCCGTCAAGGACACCTACGGTGACGTGCAGATCAACGTGCACTGCCACTCGACCACCGGCGTCACCCAGGTCTCGCTGATGAAGGCCATCGAGGCCGGCGCCGATGTGGTGGACGCTTCGGTCAGCTCGATGTCGCTCGGCCCGGGCCACAACCCGACCGAATCGGTCGTCGAGATGCTGGAGGGCACCGGGTACACCACCAAGATCGACATGGCCCGCGTCTACAAGGTGCGCGACCACTTCAAGAAGATCCGCCCCAAGTACGCGGAGTTCGAGTCCAAGACCCTGGTCGACACCAAGATCTTCGATTCGCAGATCCCCGGCGGCATGCTGTCGAACATGGAGTCGCAGCTGCGTGCGCAGGGTGCGGCCGATCGCACGGACGAGGTCATGGCGATGGTCCCGATCTGCCGCAAGGACGCCGGTTACCCGCCCCTGGTCACCCCGTCGTCGCAGATCGTGGGTACCCAGGCCGTGTTCAACGTCCTGATGGGCGAGTACAAGGTCATGACCGGCGAGTTCGCCGACATGATGCTCGGCTACTACGGTGCCTCACCGGCCCCGCGTAACCCCGAGGTCATCGCCCTGGCGGCCGAGCAGGCCAAGAAGGAGCCGATCACCGTTCGTCCGGCCGACCTGCTGGCTCCCGAGTGGGATTCGCTGGTCGAGCAGGCTTCCGCCCTTCCGGGATACGACGGCACCGAGGAAGACGTGCTCACCTTTGCGCTCTTCCCGGGCGTTGCGCCGACGTTCTTCGAGCACCGCAAGGAGGGCCCGAAGTCGGTCGCTCGCACCGAGGCTCAGATGAAGGCCGCGGCCGAAGGCCAGGCGAACGCTCTGTCCGGACCGATCACCTACAACGTCACCGTCAACGGGGCCAGTCACACCGTTTCCGTTGAGCCGGCCTGAGGGGGACACCTAGATGGCTAAGCAGAACACCATGGAAGAGCGCTTGGCGCACCTCAATGAGGAGCGGGCACGCGTTCAGGCTGGTGGCGGCGAGGCGCGTATCGCGAAGCAGCACGAGAAGGGCAAGCTGACCGCTCGTGAGCGGATCGCCGTTTTCACCGACCCGGGCTCATTCATCGAGACCGGCGCCTTCCGTAAGAACCGCACCACTGCCTTCGGCATGGACAAGGCGGACATGCCCGCCGATGGCGTGGTCACCGGCCATGCCTCGGTGATGGGCCGGCCCGTCTATGTCGCCAGCCAGGACTTCACCGTCGTGGGCGGTTCAGCCGGCGAGGTGCACAACACCAAGGTCACCGAGACGATGGAGAGCGCGCTGATGAACGGCGCTCCGTTCGTCTTCATCAACGACTCGGGTGGCGCGCGCGTCCAGGAGGGCATCGATTCGCTGTCCGGCTACGGCAAGGTCTTCTTCGCCAATGTCGAACTGTCCGGTGTTGTTCCGCAGATCTCGATCATCGCGGGTCCCTGCGCCGGTGGTGCGGTCTACAGCCCCGCGCTGACCGACTTCATCATCCAGACCCGCAAGGCCCACATGTTCATCACCGGGCCCGACGTGATCAAGCAGGTCACCGGCGAGGTCGTCACCCAGGACGCCCTCGGCGGCGCCGATGCTCATCAGTCGATCTCGGGTGTCACCGATTTCGTCGCGGACAACGATGAGCAGGCTCTGCTGATCGCCCAGAAGATTCTGAGCTTCCTGCCGCAGAACAACGCGGAGGAGCCTCCGGTTCTGTTCCCCGATGACAATGTCGAGCTGAATCCCGGACTGCGCGACATCGTCCCGATCGAGGGCAACAAGGGCTACGACGTTCGCGATGTCATCGCAGCGCTTGTCGATTACGGCGACTTCCTCGAAGTCAAGGCCGGCTATGCGACCAACATGGTGACCGGTTTCGGACGCATTGTCGGGCGCTCGGTCGGCTTCATCGCCAACCAGCCGAAGTCGATGTCGGGTGTGCTCGACATCAACGCCTCCGACAAGGCTGCCCGGTTCATCCGGATCTGCGACGCGTACAACATCCCGGTGATCAACCTGGTCGACGTACCGGGCTTCCTGCCCGGCGTGGCACAGGAGCACGGTGGCATCATCCGCCACGGCGCGAAGATGCTGTTCGCATACTCGGCGGCCACTGTGCCGAAGATCACGGTCGTCCTGCGCAAGGCCTATGGTGGCTCGTACCTCGCCATGTGCTCCAAGGAATTGGGCGCTGACAAGGTGCTTGCCTGGCCCAGCGCGGAAATCGCGGTGATGGGCGCCGACGGTGCCGCCGCGGTGGTCTTCCGCAAGGAGATCAACGCTGCTCCCGATCCGGAGGCCAAGCGGGTCGAGGTCGTGCAGGCTTACCGCGATGAGTTCGCGACGCCATTCGCCGCTGCCGCCCACGGCTACGTGGACGACATCATCGATCCGGCCGACACCCGCCGTCAGGTTGCGGTCGCTCTCGCGCTGTCTGCGAACAAGCGAACCCAGCGTCCGCCCAAGAAGCACGGCATTTTCCCGGTCTAGGAGCACAGATGAGTAACGAGACGAAGGATCTGTCGACCGCCGATCTGGCGGCGCTGATCGAGAAGCTGAGCAAGCAGGTCGAAGAACTGGACGCCGAGGTCACCCGGCTGAAGGCGAGCCGTCCGATTCCGGAGGCAGATCTGCTGGCAATCGCGGCCGCAGCGGCGGCCTACATGGGCTACAAGGGCACCGTGAAGGCGGTCAGCTACGCCAGTCATACGGCATGGAGCGCGGCGAGCCGTCGCAGCCGGACCACCAATAACTCGCGGGGCACGATGCCGGTGGCATCGTTGTGACCGGTGTCCAGTTGATGAACTGAAAGAGGAATGACAATGCGTCTCAAGATGACAGTCAACGGCACCGAGTACGTCGTTGATGTGGAAGCCGAGCAGGAGGTTCGGGCCGTTCCGGCGCCGATCGTCATTGGCGGCGGGCCGGGTTCGGCCCCCACGCCCACGACGGCCTCCGTGCCGGGTGCTGCTGCCAACGCGATCACCGCACCGCTCGCCGGTTCGGTGGCCCGCATCCTGGTGAAGGAGGGTGACAAGGTCGAGGCCGGCCAGGTCGTCATCGTCCTCGAAGCCATGAAGATGGAGACCGAGATCACCGCGCCGACTGCCGGCACTGTGGACTCGGTTCTGGTCGAGGTGCGCGAGGCCGTCCAGGGTGGCCAGGCTCTGGTCACGCTCGCCTGAGCCTTCAGTAGTTGATCAGCAGGGGCTGGTCGTCCACGCGGACGACCAGCCCATGCTGATGTTGCGGCCAGGAGGCCACCGCTGCTCGGCGGCTCGGTCTGGGTGAACCCGGGGGCCCAGCCGGATCGTCTCAGTCGCGGGCGACCTTCCAGTTCGCCGCCTGAGCGCGCGGCCTGATCACCAGCCGGTCGATGTTGACGTGTTCGGGCAATGTGGCGATCCAGCGCACGGCCTCCGCGATGTCCGCGGCCACCAGTGGCTCCGCCACGCCGGCATAGACGGCGTCCGCCTTGGCCTGGTCACCGCCGAAGCGCACCAGCGAGAACTCGTCGGTGTGCACCATGCCGGGGCTGACCTCACACACTCGGATCGGGCGGCCGACCAGTTCGAGGCGCAGCGAACCGGCCATGAAGCGCTCCGCCGAGTTCACGCCACAGTAACCGCCGCCACCCTCGTAGGCGGTTTCGGCGGCGGTCGAGGTGATGAAGATGAACGCCCCGTGCGCGGCCTCGACGGCTCCCAGCAGAGCCTGGGTGACGCGCAGACTGCCGGCGACGTTGATCTGGTACATCCGCTCCCAGTCGGCGACGTCCGCGGTCTCGATGGGATCTTGGCCCAGCGCGCCACCGGCATTGTTGAGCACCACGTCGCAGCGGGGGCCGACAGCTGCGGCCAGCGCGTCCACCTGGTCCTGATCGGTGACGTCGCAGACGACAGCTACACCATCGATCTCATCGGCGAGTTCAGTGAGCCGGTCGAGACGCCGCGCCGCGCAGAACACCTTGAACCCGTCGGCCGCGAGGGCGCGGGCGCTGGCGGCACCGATGCCACTGGATGCGCCAGTGACCACGGCGATTTTTCGATCACCTTGTGAAGAAGAGAGAGCAGCCATGGCCCTATTGTCCCACAGCTGCGCCGGCGGGCATGGCCGGCATGAGCCCTGCGCGGGCTGAGGAGAGGCTCGTCCGCGGTGTTGCCGGCCTACTTCGTGGCGTTGGGCAGCCAGACTGCCGACCATCCGATGATCGGCTCGTGCCAGCTGTCCGCGGGCACGTTGATCGACATCAGGCCGACACCGGTGCTGGCGCCGTTGCTGTAGATCATGCCGTCGCCCGCGTACATGGCCACATGGCCGTAGGGGTTGCCGACGGGGCCGCCGTCGTACCAGATGAGCGCGCCGACCGGGATGTCGCTCATGTCGGTGTGCATCATGCCTGCGGCGGAGACCACAGCCGCCGCGTCCTGGGCGCTGGCGATGCCTGCGCTGGTGTAGCCGTAGAACGCGGAGACCAGAGCCAGGCACATGTTGCCGTAGTTCTGGTTGCCGACCATCGACTGGGCAGTCGCGATGGCCTCGGCGGGCGTCTTGGGGGCGCGCTGGCCGGGAGCGAAGACTCCCTCGATGCTCGGCTCGGCGGTGAGCGCCATCACGGGCTGGCTGGCAGCCATCTCCCTGAGGTCGGGACGAGCGCTGTCGCGGGTGACCATGTCGACGCGGGAGGCGACGTGGGCCTTCTGGTCGGCTGTGGCGAAGATCGCGTCCGGGTTGATGATGTCGCTCGCGGAAACGGCCTGAACCGACATTCCTACGCCGGTGAAGGTGATCGCGGCGGCCAGTCCGAGGATGCCCATGGTGCTGCGACGGCGGCGAACGCGCCGGGCGACGAAAGCGCTCGGTTCGGGGGCGAGGGTGGATCCGACTGCCAGGATGGCGGTGGTCTCGAGTGCCTCGGTGGCGGGCTCGGCTTCGGCTGCCTGCGCGGCACGCAGCGCCTCGGCGGCGCGAGCCACCGGTCCGGCGATGGCGGCGACGAGCACGGCGCTCTGCGCGGCGGCGACCGGGTCCATGGCCCGGCGCGCCTGGCAGCGGCGAGGCGCGGCGAACTCATCAATAGTGATGTCATCGATGGTGTCAACCAGCCCGCGGCGAGCGGCGCCGCTGGATGGGGTGTAAGGCAGCGCGCGGGTCGCGGTGTAAGCCAACGAACGCGCGGGGGTGTGGGTCTGAGAATGTGTCGCCAGATATGGGAACGAGTCAGTCTCTCCGGGAATCTGATCGCCCGCTTCTACCACCAGGGCCCTTGCTGCAGCCATATTTTTCCTCGACAACCCAACTTCGGGTTGTTTGCGCAACCCATCACGCTTGATTGATCCTTCACAGAAACTGAGAGAACCCCTCGGTTTCTTAAGGAATCTTAAGGTCTTGTTCCCGAAAGGGCAAACCGAGAGGCCGTGAGGGGCGGCTGTGGGTTGCTGTGAACCCGTCGGACGCCGGCTTCGGGGCTTGCCAGAGGGCAATCCGAGATCCTTGGCGTTCGGCGTTCACAGACCGGTCCGCGTCGTTAGGATTACCCCATGACCTACAAGCTCATCCTGCTCCGCCACGGCGAGAGCGAATGGAACTCCCTCAATCTGTTCACCGGCTGGGTGGACGTCGACCTGACTGAAAAGGGTGTTGCAGAGGCCAAGCGCGGTGGCGAACTGCTGGCCGAGCAGGACCTGCTGCCCGACAAGCTGCATACGTCCTTGCTGCGTCGTGCGATTCACACGGCTTGCCTCGCGTTGGACAACTGCGACCGGCACTGGATCCCCGTGGAGCGCTCCTGGCGGCTCAACGAGCGTCACTACGGTGCTCTGCAGGGTCTCAACAAGGCTGACACGCTGGAGAAGTACGGTCAGACGCAGTTCATGCAGTGGCGCCGCAGCTACGACGTCCCGCCGCCGCTGCTCGACGAGGACTCCAAGTACGCGCAGTTCAATGATGTGCGTTACGCCGACATCCCCGCCGATGAGCGTCCCCGCACCGAGTGCCTCAAAGATGTCGTCGCCCGCATGCTGCCGTACTGGGAGTCGGCCATCAAGCCCGACCTGGTCGCCGGCAAGACCGTGCTGGTCGCGGCACACGGCAATTCGCTGCGCGCGCTGGTCAAGCATCTCGATGAAATCTCGGACGAGGACATCGCGGCGCTCAATATCCCCACCGGCATCCCGCTGTACTACGAGCTGGACGACGATTTCCAGCCGCTGGTCAGGGGCGGTCGCTACCTGGATCCCGAGGCTGCCGAAGCGGGCCAGAAGGCGGTCGCCAATCAGGGTAAGAAGTAGCCGTATGGCACGCTGAACCATGCCGGTGGCGATACCGCAGCTGTGGCCCCCTCGGCCCCAGCCGAACAGGCCGCTCCGGAGCGGGCAGCCGCGAAGCTCTCGTTCGGTACCCAGCCCACCGGAATGAAGAAAGCCGTCAACAGACCCCACGCAATCAGCGCGGGAATGTTGGGCATGATCATGCCGTACCTGCCCGACACGGTCGAACGCGTGGGACGATCGCCGCTGCGCAAGCTCTCGCGCAACGACCGCTTCGTAGGCCCGGCGTCGCAGCTGGCCGAACGGGGGATGCCCACGGAGGCCCTGTTGGCGGCGATGGGTGCGGCCTTCCGCTTCGACTACGCGGAGGACGCCGAGGCCGTCGAATTGCAGCGGCTGCTGGCCGAGGAGCCGGCCGAGATGGTTGTCGGCACCGTCACCGGGCTCGAACCAGACCATCCGCTGTACCCGGCGGTGCTGGAGCTGGTGAAGTCGGTTCAGGGCTGATCGACAAGCACTGATCACACTGAAGGGGAGGGACCCGGTCGGACGGCCGGGTCCCTCCCCCTTTGTCGTCGTCCGGTCTTGGCTAGCTATATCGCAGCTCGTCAGCGGTTTCGACCCGGTCGGATTCCGGACTGTGCACCGCGTGTCGAGGTCGCCGTTCGACTACTTTTGGTCTACGACAACGTATTCAGAAGGGTCTCGAACATGACTGAGTCGCAGCCGACGCCACTGGTCGTCACCTTCACAGCCAACCCCAGCATCGACCGGACGATCGCGCTGGACGCGGAGTTGCGCCGCGGCGAGGTACAGCGAGCGGTATCCATCACCGAACAGGCCGCTGGCAAGGGCATCAACGTCGCGCGGGTCGTTGCGGCGTCCGGATACCAGGTGAGCGCGGTCTGTGCCGGGCTGGACGAGCAGTACAGCATGCTCGCCGCCCGCTCGGCTGAGCCGCTGCCGATCCAGGGCATTCAGCTGGGCGCCGGGCAGCATGTGCGTGGCAATACCACCGTCACCGAGCCCAGCGGTGTCACCACCAAACTGAACGGGCCCGGGCCGGTGCTCAGCGCGAATCAGGTCGCCGAGGCATCGTTGCTGCTGATGGACGCGGCAGAGGGCGCCTCCTGGGTGGCGCTGTCGGGGTCATTGCCTCCGGGTGCGCCGGTGGACTGGTATGCGCGACTGGTGGACGGGCTGCACGCTACTGGCGCCAAGATCGCCGTTGACACCTCGGACGCCAGCCTGGACGCGGTACTGGCCGCATTGCCGGTGGGTTCGTTCGACCTCATCAAGCCCAATTCCGATGAACTGGCACAGCTCACCGGCGGCGACGCGGCCGCCTTCGAGCGGGCTGCCAAGGCCGGTGAGCTCGATGAGATCGTGGACGCGGCCACCGCGCTGCACGCCCGTGGTATCGCCAATGTGCTGGTCACCCTCGGCGGCTCCGGCGCAGTACTGGTCACTGCCGAGGGCGCCTGGTATGCCACCGCGCCGCGGATCACCGTGGCCAGCACGGTGGGCGCGGGCGACTCGTCGGTCGCCGGGTTCATCCTCGCCGATGTGGCGGGCAAGTCGTCGTCCGAGGCCTTGGCCAGCGCGGTCGCGTACGGCTCGGCGGCGGCGTCCCTGCCCGGCACGACGCTGCCTCGTCCCGAAGATCTGCCTGCGGACCCGGTCATCTGCACCCGGCTGCGATAGCTCCGCCAACGCTCGAACTCGACTCGCAAGCTCGCCAACGCCCGCTGCCGCAGCCACCCGCCCACGAGAACGCAAGCGTCCGTTACCTAGCGGACGGGGGCAGGAAGAGCGAGCGGTCTAGGTGGAAGGCCAGTTCTCGCCCTCGGGCAGGTCACCGGTGATGATGTAGATGATGCGGCGTCCCATGGCGACCGCATGGTCGGCGATCCGCTCGTAATAGCGTCCCAACAGTGCGACATCGACGGCGCTCTCGACCCCGCCGGTCCAGTCATCGCCGAGGATCACCCGGAACTGTTCGCTGCGCAGTTCGTCCATCACCTCGTCATCTTCGGCGAGCTCCCTGGCGTCTTCAAGGTTCCGCTCGGCCAGCACCCGACCGACACTGCCCACCATGTCCTGGGCGACCCGCGACATCTGCCTGAAGTTGTCGTTGAGTGCTTCCGGCACCGCGTGCTCCGGGTATCGCAGTCGCGCGATCTTGGCCACATGCGCCGCCAGATCGCCCATCCTCCCCAGCGCGGCCACCATCTGGATGACCGCGACCAGGGTGCGCAACTCGCCGGCCACCGGCGCCTGCCGCGCCAAGATGGTGAATGTGCGCATTTCGAGCTCGTCATGCATCACATCGATGCGGGTGTCCCCGCTGATGACCCGTTCAGCCAACTGCAGGTCGGCATCCAGTAGCGCCCGGGTGGCGTCCCGCACGGCGATCTGGATACTGTCAGAAATCACGACCAGCTCGTTGACGACGCTTTCAAGGTCACTCTGATAGATCTTGCGCACCTGATACCCCTCTTTAGATCCGTGTCCGACTCACGAAGGCACGTCAGCCCAGCATGCCCGACAGACCTGGCGCTTTGGTGAACTGTGAGTGAACTTCTCCGGTCTGGTTCACCTGGCACTGCCAGTCGTGGACAACAACACTACTAGCGGGGTCCCATACGGTGTCCCGCGGCCGCCGGCCGATGCCGTCTGGCATGATCGATGCTGTGGAGGTTGTGTTGGCTACCGTGCTCGGCCTGGCCGTCGGCCTGGCCGTCATACCGATGCTGAATTGGATCAAGAAGCGCTCCCGGGCCACCGCCGCCGACCTGTCGGAGCCAAGTCCCCAAGTCAGCGAGCAACTCCAGGTCGCCGTGGGACTGCTGCGGGCCGGCGCGCTGGTCGTCGGCCCCTATGACGAGGTGCTGCTGTCCAATCCGAGGGCCCGGACGCTGGGGCTGGTGCGCGGCAGCAGGGTCAGCCCGGAGGAACTGCTCGACATGGTCCGTGGGGTACGTCAGAGCGGCCAGTCGGTCGGTTCGGTGCTGAAGGGCCGCCGCGAGCCGGGCACTCCGGTGACCGAACTCGCCGTGCGGATCGCCGCGCTGGGCGAGGGCCTGGTCCTGATGATCGTCGACGATCGTTCTGCCCAGGTGCGCACCGACGAGATCAAACGCGACTTCGTCGGCAATGTCAGCCACGAACTCAAGACCCCGGTCGGCGCCATCCGAGTGCTCGCCGAGGCCGTGGAGGACGCCTATGACGATCCCGAGGCCGTCCACCGATTCGCCGTACGGCTGATCGCCGAAGCCGAACGGCTGAGCGAACTCATTCAGCAGATCATCGAACTGTCCCGGCTGCAGTCCGACGATCCGCTGCTGCAACCCGAGGTGGTCTCGGTGGACGAAGTCATCACCGATGCGATCAATAATCGCCGTGAGCTCGCCGAATCGCGTTCGGTCAACCTGTCCACGGCCGTGACTCCCGGCCTGCGGGTGCTCGGTGACATGCGCCAGCTGACCAGCGCGGTGACGAACCTGATCGAAAACGCGATCAACTACTCCAATCTGGGTGCCCGGGTATCGGTGAGCAGTCGCGCCTGCACCGACGACGGCGACGATTTCGTCGAGATCGCTGTCTCCGACAACGGCATCGGCATCCCTCCCGAAGAGCTGGACCGCATCTTCGAGCGCTTCTACCGCGTCGACTACGCGCGCAGTCGTGCCGAGGGTGGCACCGGACTCGGCCTGGCGATCGTCAAACATGCCATCGGCGCCCATGGCGGCTCGGTGAACGTGTGGAGCAAGCCCGGCCAGGGCTCGACCTTCACGCTTCGGCTGCCCGCCTACGAAGAGATTCCAGCTGCGGCGACCGAGTCGCCGCTGACGACGAGAGGTACGTCGTGACCCGCATTCTGATCGTTGAGGACGAGCAGTCCTATCGCGATGCCCTGTCGTACATGCTGCAACGGGAGGGCTTCGACGTCGCCGAGGCGGCCGATGGCCAGTCCGGGCTGTCCGAATTCGATCGCAACGGTGCTGATCTGGTGTTGCTCGACCTGATGATGCCCGGAATGAGTGGCACCGAGGTCTGCCGCCAGCTGCGCCTGCGGGGCAATGTCCCGGTCATCATGGTCACGGCCCGCGATTCGGAGATCGACAAGATCGTCGGCCTGGAGCTCGGCGCCGACGACTATGTGACCAAGCCGTTCAGCCACCGCGAGCTGGTGGCCAGGATTCGCGCGGTGCTGCGCCGCGGACAAGAGGCGGAGTTGCTGCCGGAGGTCGTCGAGGTCGGCGATGTGCGCATGGACATCGAGCGCCACGAGGTCTCGGTCAGCGGGCGGGCGGTGCGGCTGGCCCTCAAGGAGTTCGAGTTGCTCGAACTGCTGCTGCGCAATGCCGGGCGGGTGATGACCCGCGCGCAATTGATCGACCGGGTCTGGGGCTCGGACTACGTGGGCGACACCAAGACGCTGGACGTGCACGTCAAGCGGCTGCGATCCAAGATCGAGCCCGACCCCGCGCGTCCGGTCAAGTTGGTCACCGTGCGTGGCCTCGGCTACAAGTTCGCCGGCTGAGCCGTCAGCCGGCCGGTATGGCGGGCCGTCCAGAACACCGATATGCAATCGCCGAGAAGCATTTCTCATTCCACGACAACCTCGAATGCCATTTCCGGGCCCTGAAAACCAGGTGTTAGGCAGAAGGCCGCCCGGTGCGGGCTATGCCCACGTTCATATGTTGAGACGGCGCTGTTATTCGAGCCGTGAAGTATGTACATTGACGGGCATGAGCATCCCTGCTCCCATTTCTGTGGCATTTCTCATGCTCCGCGGCTGTTGTTGTCGCCGCGGAACTCGCGCCTGTCTCCGATAGGCTCGCCAGGCCCGGCCGGCTAGCCCCAGCCGAGCCCATATCCCGTAATGAACCGCATGTCCGCGGTTTACGTGCCGTGCCACCATTGCGCCCGAGCATGAATGCACGCAATTCTTCACTTAAAGGAAGTATTTCTATGTCTGCATCCGATGCTGCCCGGATTACGCCGGCAGCCCCCGAAAGAGACCCCTCAGCGCCCGACTCCGCCGGAAAGCTCTCCATCAATGAGGACTGGCTGGCTGTTATCACCGGCCTCGTCCTGCTCACTCTCGCCCTCACCGGCATTATTCCTCCGGGAGTCATCCAATGACCGACATCAAGCCGATCAGTGCAAACGAAGAACTGAATGACGAACTCGCCAGCACTGTGCAGGCGTCCCTCGACGACGAACTGGACGAGCCTCGCCCCAGTGGCCCCCTGCAGTGGATCATCGGCGGACTGGCCGTCGTGGTGATCCTCGGCACTGCCGCGTGGTACCTGTCGGAATACGTTCCGATCTGGACGAAGGGCACCTCGGTGAGTTGGCTCGGCACGATCGAGTATCCCGTGTACGCCATCATCTTCGGCCTGCTCGGCAATGCGCTGCTGAGCGCGCTGAACCTGCGGGACAGGCTCTCGCCCGGGTTCCGCACCGAGTTCCTGATCAAGACCGGCCTGGTGCTGCTGGGCGCGTCCATCAACTTCGCCATCATCGTGAAGGCAGCCGCGCCGGCCATCGCGCAGGCAACGCTGCTGATCACCTCGGTCTTCTTCATCACCTGGTGGCTGGGCAGGCTGTTCGGTCTGGACGCCCGGCTTCGTGCGCTGCTGTCGAGCGCCGTGTCGATCTGCGGTGTCAGTGCCGCGATCGCCGCAGCGGGCGCGGTCAAGGCGAAGAAGGAGGATCTCGCCTACACCGCGAGCCTGGTGATCATCTTCGCACTCCCGTCGATCTTCCTGCTGCCGTGGTTGGCGGGCCTGCTGGGGCTCACCGACGCACAGACTGGCGCCTGGATCGGTGGCAACATCGATACCACCGCGGCCGTCACCGCGGCGGGCAGCATCGCCGGTGAGGCCCCGTTGCAGATCGCAGCCATCGTCAAGAGCACCCAGAACGCGCTGCTCGGTGTCGCCGCGGTCCTGCTCACGGTGTTCTTCGCCTACAAGATCGACCGCAAACCGGGGGAGGCAGCTCCTACTGCTTCGCTGTTCTGGCAGCGATTCCCGAAGTTCGTGCTCGGCTTCCTGGTCGCCTCGATCATCGCGACGATCTTCGTGAACTCGGTGGGCTCGCAGGCTGCCGCCCCCCTGATCGGCACCGCGAACAACCTGCGCACCTGGTTCCTGACCTTCGCTTTCGTGAGCATCGGACTGGAACTCAAGGTCTCTTCGCTGCGGCGTGCGGGCTGGCGGCCGATCGCCGTGTTCGCCCTGGCGACCGTGGCCAACCTGGTGATCGGATTGGCTCTGGCCCACCTGTTGTGGAGTGGTTTCGAGATTCCTGCCTGATCCGCGGACAACGCAATGGCCCGGTGGTGACTCACCACCGGGCCATTGCCATGTTGTTGGGGGTCAGGCGATGGCGCCTTGCCGGTCGGCGCCCGCCCAGATCCGATCGTCGTCGTCGGCCACCGCCTGCCGGTATCGATCGACGATCGTGCGGATCACCAGCGGGTGATCCCCGATCGGCTCGGACACCAGGTCGGCGCCGGCGCTCCGCAGCCGGTCGTGGAAGACACCGGGAGCCAGCAGGAAGCTGGCGATCGCGACCCGCCGGTATCCGGCTGCCCGCAGAGCGGCTACCACCTCGGCCGGGGAGGGCGCAGCGGCGGTCACGAAGGCCGGACGGACCGGACGCCCGATCTCCCGGGCCAGCCGGGCAGCGGCGTCGGCCGCCTGCCGGTTGGCGGTTTCCCGCTTCGAGCCGGCCGCGGCGAGCACGACGGCGTCACAGGGCCCGCCGGCCTCGGCCAGCCGGGCGGCCAGCACCGCCTCCGGCGCGGCGCCCAGCGAGGGGGTGAGCCGGGCCCGCCCACCGGACGCCTGCACCGCGGCCGGCAGATCGGAGGTGACGTGATAGCCGGAGGCGAGGAAGCACGGCACCACCACGGCCGGACCCACGGCGCTCAGCGTCTGGGTGAGCGTGGGAGTCAGCACATCCGCCCAGCCGAGATGGACCTTGACCTGGGGCAGCGCAGCCGCCACGGCGAGCACCACCCGGCGGGCCAGCTGCTGACCGGCCGGCTTCTCGGTGCCATGAAATGCCAGTACGAGATCAGGAGGTGACATCAGATCTCCCAGTTCCAGGCATCGCCGAACCGGTCGCCGAAGATGGTGTGCCCGCGGACCATCCCGGCCGCCAGCGTGTGGGCGGTCTGCGGGTCGATCAGCAGGAAGGCGCCCCCGGAGCGGTTGGTCGCATAGTCCTCGGCCAGCACCGGTGCGGCGAGCCGCAACGTCACTCGTCCGATGTCATTGAGCACCAGCGAATCGGTGCCGACGGCCGAGACCGAGTCGAGATCGAGCCGGCTGGTGATCTGGCGGACGAGGGCCTGCACCGTACGGGTGGAGTGCTTGAGCAGCACCCGCTGGCCCAACCGCAGCGGCCGCTCGTCCAGCCAGCACAAGGTGCCGTCGATATCGACGGTGGGCTCGGGTGCATCGTCCACCGAGCTGATCAGGGCACCGCGCGCCAGGTCGACCTCATGGGCCAGCCGAAGCGATACCGACTGCCCGGTCACCGCCGTGGTCAGTTCGCGTCCGGCCAGATCAATCCCGGTCACCGAGGTACGCAGGCCCTCCGGCAGCACCACGACCTCGTCGCCGACCGAGACCTGCCCGGCCGAGACCAGCCCGGCGTAGCCACGGTATTCGGCGTAGCGGGGGTCGATGGCCGCGGACTGCGGCCGCAGGGTCAACTGGACGCCGAACCTCAGTCCGATCCGGGGCGCCGACGCGGTGACCTCGATGTCTTCGAGCAGTTCCAGCAGACTCGGGCCGTCGTACCAGGGGGTGCGGTCCGACCTTGCCACGACGTTGTCGCCGCGCAGGGCCGATACCGGCAGCGTGGTGACCTTGGCCGCTCCCAGCCATTCGGCCACTTCGCTGATCTCGGTGGCCACCCGCCGATAGGCGGTCTCGTCGTAGTTCAGCAGGTCGATCTTGTTCACCGCGACGACCACCTCCGGCACCCGCAGCAGGGCTGCGACGGCGAGGTGGCGGCGGGTCTGCTCGAGCACGCCCTTGCGTACGTCCACCAGCAGCACCAGCACGTCGGCGGTGGACGCGCCGGTGACGGTGTTGCGGGTGTACTGCACATGGCCGGGGCAGTCCGCGAGCACGAAGCTGCGTTTCGCAGTGGCGAAGTAGCGGTAGGCGACGTCGATGGTGATGCCCTGCTCCCGCTCGGCTCGCAGGCCGTCGGTGAGCAGGGCGAGATCGACATCGGCCAGGCCACGGTCCTGGCTGACTCGTTCCACGGCGGCCAGCTGGTCGGCCAGGATCGCCTTGGAGTCGTACAACAGCCGGCCGACCAGGGTCGACTTGCCATCGTCCACACTTCCGGCGGTGGCCATTCGCAGCAGCGAGCGGGTGGCGACTGGGGTGCTCATCAGAAATAGCCGTCCTTCTTGCGATCTTCCATGGCAGCTTCGGTGAGCCGGTCGTCGGCCCGGGTGGCACCGCGTTCGGTGATGGTGGACGCGGCCACTTCGGCGAGCACCTGTTCGACGCTACCGGCGGTGGATTCCACGGCGCCGGTACACGACATGTCGCCCACGGTGCGGTAGCGCACCGTCTTGGTGTGGACGACATGCCCGTTGGGCGGTGTCACCTCGCTGACTGCCAGCCACATTCCGGCCCGCTCGAAGACCTCCCGGTCGTGGGCGTAGTACAGGCTGGGCAGTTCGATGTGCTCGGCGGCGATGTACTGCCACACGTCCAGCTCGGTCCAGTTCGACAGCGGGAACACCCGGACATGCTCGCCGGGCCGGTGGCGCGGATTGTACAGATTCCACAATTCGGGGCGCTGGTTGCGCGGGTCCCACTGCCCGAACTCGTCGCGCAGGCTGACCACCCGTTCCTTGGCCCGGGCCTTCTCCTCATCGCGGCGCCCGCCGCCGAAAACCGCATCGAAACGATGCTCGGCGATGGCGTCCAGCAACGGCAGGGTCTGCAGCGGATTGCGGGTGCCGTCGGCCCGCTCCAGGAGCCGGCCATCGTCGATATAGTCCTGGACCCGGGCCACCAGCAGACGGACGCCGAACTGGTCGACCATCCGGTCGCGGTAGGCGAGCACCTCGGCGAAGTTGTGCCCGGTGTCGACATGCAGCAGGGGGAACGGCACTCGTCCGGGCCAGAAGGCCTTGGCGGCCAGGTAGAGCAGGACGGCCGAGTCCTTGCCGCCGCTGAACAGCAGCACCGGCCGCTCCAGCTCGGCGACGGCCTCGCGGATGATGTGGATGGCCTCGGCCTCCAACAGGTCGAGATGGTCGAGTCTGCTCATAGATGTAACCCGCATTCGGTCTTGGCCAGGCCGGCCCATCGGCCGGCCCGAGGGTCTTCACCGGGAGCGACCCGGCGCGTACACGGCTCGCAGCCGATCGAGGGATAGCCGTCGGTGAGCAGCAGGTTGACCGGCACCGACCACTGGGATGCGTAGTCGAGCAGGTCGTCGAAGCTCCAGGCGGCGAGTGGGTTGATCTTGACCAGCTGGTGCGTGGCATCCCACTCGACCAGCCCGGCGTTGGCGCGCAGTGCATTATCCTCGCGCCGGATACCGGTGACCCAGGCCTCGTAGCCGGACAGGGCGGCGTTGATGGGCTCAACCTTGCGC
>RRZU010739364.1_pt1 | contig 19365 bp, 9 predicted proteins | sample 2165561 | NCBI WGS metagenome assembly RRZU01 (sample SAMN10456909, study PRJNA506462) | wastewater metagenome | isolation source: wastewater sludge | place: USA: Moscow, Idaho | reverse complement strand
TGCGGGTCGAGTGATGCCCGATCGCCACCCGATGGGCCGGGCACTGGCAGGACTTCAGCTGGGGGCGGGTCGATCAGCATCAGCGATGGTTCCGGCCCCTTCGAATCACTGCGTGCCATGACCTCCGTCACGCGGTGGCCTTCACTCGGCGTCCCGGACTGGGCAGGCGTCCCCACCTGGGACCCACGACGCAGCGCGACCGCCGGCACCAGGCCAGCCTGCAGCGGCCGGCTGGGTGGTGAACCAATACCCGCCGAGCGCAACTCGATGCCCTCCACCGCAGCCACTTGGCGCTCCAGCCAAGTCGTCACCTGAACGCCGTCGATCTTGTCGATACCAGAGGATGTAGTGAACTCAATGACCATGTCGCCTCGCGCAGCCATGTGCGTGGCCGAACCGGCGTCGAGAGCGACGACGAAGCTGGGGAGGGACAACAGGCTCGCCCCGCTGATCTGCGCCAGCGCCTCCAGGAACTGGCCCATGGTGATGCCGTCGCGGCAGCGGTTCCACAGGCTGGCCGCCGCGTCCACGCCGATCTCGTCCGATACCAGGGCCAGCCCCTGATCCCAGACCAGACCATGCGCCTCACCCTGCTGCCAGAAGACCGTCTTCATGCGTGCCTCACTCCTTCGCCGTCCCAAGCCCACAACGCTTCATCGCCGGGCAAGGTAGCTTGATCCTCGATGCCGATCGGCGGGCCGCCGAGGGTGTCCTCATCCACGCCCAGCGTGTCGACGGCGCCCGTCACCTCAATCGCGTCGACCACCACGACCGTCACGTTGTCGCGTCCACCCGCGTTCAGCGCGGCGCGCACCAACTCGTCGGCAGCCTCCTGCGGCTCACGGAAGGCAAGGAGCGTTGCCGCGATCAGTTGATCCGACACTTCTGTGCTGAGGCCATCGGAACACAGCATCACCCGGTCGCCCACTGCTGCTGGCATCAGCCATTGATCGGCCAGCACAGGGCTGGGCAAGCCGGCACCGATGGCCCGGGTGATCACATTTCGTGCAGCAGGGTTGGCTTGTCCCCCGGCGTCGGCGACCGCCTGCACCCGTGAATGGTCGACGCTGATCTGCTGGAGTTTGCCGGAGCGCAGCATGTACGCCCGGGAATCACCGACGTTGAAGATCATCCAGTAGGGCAGACCTGATTGCGCTGCCAAGCCAACCCCGACCACCGTCGAACCTGGTGCCCTACCCACGCCACCGCTCGCTTGGACGATCACGCGACTCGCCTGTTCCAGCGCTCGATGCAAGCCTTCCGGGGTCAGCCAGTCGGCCTGCGATTCAGCACGGAACGCCGCCACGACAGCCTGCGACGCCACCTCCCCCTTCGCGTGGCCACCCAGCCCATCAGCCACCAGATACGTGTTCCGGCTGGCCAGCAGACTGTCCTCATTGTGGCCTCGCACCAGCCCCGGGTGGGTGGCCGCGCCATGGCGCACCTTGAACCGGGTCGGCGGATGGCCGGGGCCCCTTTCACTCACGGTCGTGCCTTGATCTCGTGGGTGCCGAAGCGGACGACGTCTCCGGGAGCTACGGGGGTACTCACACCGGGTTCACACCGGGTGTGATTCCCCGAGGTGTGGACAATGGTCGTGCCGTTGGTGGAATGCAGATCCATCACCCACCAGGCCCCATCTTCCAAGCCCACCGCGAGATGAGTCTTCGAGATCTTCAGGTCGGTATCTGCCAACGCGATCGGCACAGCCGACTCCAGCGTCGGCGAGCCGGTCGGGTTGCGGCCCAACAGGGTGATCTGTCCATTCGGCAAGATCAAATCACCATCCACCACCAACTCGCGCAGACCACCCGTGGCAGGGGTGAAGACCGCGGCGTCGAGTACTGTCTCGCCGACGTCCACCTGCGGAACAATGTCGCGCTCATTGACGACGGCCGGAGCGCCGAGCAAGGGGGCAGGAAGCGGCGGTGCAGCTTGGGGTGCGGCCGGGGAAAACGGTGTCGCCTCAATGAAGGCGTCCGCACCCGGACGATCTACTGGAGCAATCGGCTGAATCGGCGCGGCTGTTCTTGGGCTGAAAGGATTCTGCAACGCAGGCGAGGATGCCGGGAGTGGGGGCAACGGCGCCGCCACCGAGGGTGGAGGCAACGGCGCCGCCGCCGGACTGGGGGGTGGAGACTGTGTGAAGGGGGCGGCGGCCAACGTCGACGTCTGGGCGAACCGATTCGTCGGTGTCTGGAATGGCGGCGGTGTTGCGCTGGCGAAGGGGTTTGCCGACTGAGGCAGTGGTGGCGGCGACGGCACGCCGACCGGGGCGATCACGGTCATGGGATAGGTCACCCGCGCGGCGCCGGCAGCGGCGGTGGCGGAGGGCATCGGACCGTTCTTGATGTCGATCACCATCAGACCGGTCATGCGGTCGAACCAGTTGCGTCCAGTCGTGGATCTCATCGATACCAAGGCAATGATCAGGAACCCGATCCCGAGGGTGACCAGGTTGACGGCATACTGCAGCAAGAACTTCTTGAGCACCTTGCCCGGTGCAGGCTGGCCAGTCTCGACGTCGACGTGCGTGATCTTCAACAAGACTCCACCGAGCCAATGCCCGCGCTTCACCATGCACCAGACCTGCACGCCAACCGCGGTGAAGAACTGGAGCCAGCCGAGCACCTGCGGGCCTTGTTGCAGCAGCGTGTAATTGCCTTGAGCAACGCCGATCGCCAAGATCACTGCGTCAAGTCCCTGATAGACGATCAGGACGATCGCAGCTTCCAGCACCAGCGCGCCCACCCGTTTGCCCACCGGCGCCGGCACGACTCCGGCCAGTGCCGGGTAACTGCCTTCCTCGTCCGCGGGGATGGTCGCCATCGTCTGAATGCTCATCACAGGCTCCTGCTTCTCGATGATCGTGCGGACGCCGACGTCGGCGCGGGGTCGGTGGCGCGCCGCGGGCGCCACAGTTCGCTGTACCAGGTCTTACCGTTGGGTCGTTCTGCGGCGGGTCGCGCCAAGGAAGTCGGACGCACCCACCACGACAACCGCGTCAACCGGGCCGCACCCCGGCGCATCGCGACCGTGGTTGCGGCAGTCTGCGTCCACACCTGATCGACGAATTCTTCGCGCGGGGTGCCATCGCCGAAAACGCCGTAGTCAATGTGTGCAGCGAGGTCAGGAAGTTCAGCGACCGATGTCCGCTCGGCCAAGGACGCAGCCACTTCGCGGCGGGTCTGATTCTTGTCGACCTGCACCCCCAGATCGGTGGCGGTATCGACGATCTCGGCCCAACTGCCCGACAGCCGGTCAGCGGCGAGGGTCGCATTCCTGCGGATGCGGCGGCGCTGCGCCCGCACCAGGGCAAGCACCCAGACCGGTGAGGTCAGCAGGCCCGCCGCTGCGATCCCGAGCAGGATCTGCCGCAACATCACCCAGTCGATTGACCAGTCATCGTCGGCTTCCGCCGCATCGTCACCGAGACGTTGTGGCACCTCGAGTGGCTCCTTCGGCGGGATCGGCGGCGGCTGCACCTGCGGGCGGGGCTTCGGCTGCGGTTTGGGGACGCTGGTCTCTGGGTGCCGGTCGCGATCCGGGGTTGGATCGAAAGCGACCCAGCCAACCTCGTTGAACGGCACTTCGACCCACACGTGGGCGTCGGTTCCGGTGGCCACCCACTCATCGGCCACGCTGACCTCTTCGGGCGGATGGAAGCCCATGACCACCCGGGCGGGAATGCCGAGGTGGCGCAGCATCAGCGCCATGGCCACGCTGTACTGTTCGTCGTCGCCGATCATCTGCGGATCACCGAGCAGTGCCGAGATCCTCGCCTCGTTGTGACCCGACAGCGACTGCCCATCAGAGCCATCGGAGTAGAAGCCCTGCTGTAATGCCTTCTCGATCGCGAAAACCTGCTCGACCGCTGTTGCGGCGCCCTCGGTGATCACCGCGACCTGCTTGATCACCGTGTCGGGGATGCGGGTCTGGCTGGGCTGGTGCACGGTGCGGATGCCGTAGTCGATCAAGGCATCACGGTCAACCTCCGGCGGTAGCACCAACTGCAGGTCGTAGCTGTCACCGGCGCCCACACCGGTGGTCACCAATGCGGTGCCGGTGTCGGAGTTGTAGTACAGCGACTGCGTCTGTTCCGACGCCTGCTCACCGCTGAAGCTGACCCCGCGAAGATCACCGCCGCCTGGGAGCCAAACCCCGGTCCACTGATCGATCAGCACGTGGACGGAGGTCGTCATGGCCTCTTTGGTGTCAGTGGACTCCTGACGCGGCTCGATCTCGGCACCAGCTCGGTAGAAGTCTGCCGAGCCGTCGGTCACCGAGTAGACGATGCCGTCGTAGGCGTCCATCACTGCCAGCCGCACGCGGGCACCGGTGGGCAGGCCTGAGATGGTGAACTGCGTGATCGTCTTCTGGTCGGTCTCCAGGTAGCGATAGCCCATCAACGGGCTGGCATAGGCACGCAGGTCGAGGGGTGGTTCGACCAGATGGCGTAGCACGAACCGGTCGTTGGTTCCAGCCAGGGCTGGAGTCACCCCGAGCGCCACCGCGATCGCCAGGGCCAGCACTGCTGCGCCGGCCCCGACGCGCCGGACCGGGTTGATCTTGGCGATCTCAACACCGAGTTCGCTACTGACGGCCCGCCGAGCACTGCCTTGGCGCACTGCACCCCAGACCAGCACGGTGACTGCGAAAATGATGCCCAGTGGCAGGGCCAGCGGGGCCTTCGCGGTACCCCAAAGCACCCCGACGAGCAGGAACGCACCCATCGGCAAGATCGCCCACAGGTAGTGGCGTGCCAGCAGCACCAGGCGTCCGGCAACAATCGCGCAGACGAGCCCGGTGAGGAACGGCACCACGGCCGGACCGCTGAACGAGCTGGCCGGAATGGCCACGGTCAGCAGATCGCGCCAGGCCTGGAAGATCAGCAGCCCACCGCGCGCCAGGGTTTCCAGACTTGGCAGGAATCCGGCGATGGTGGTCTGTGGCAGGGCGAATACCCCGACGAAGCCCAGGTAGCCCGCCAGTCCGAGGGCCGCGGTGTTCAGCACCCCCCACCTTCGCCAGGCACTGATCACGGCGACCAGCAGACCGACGGCCAAGCCGCCGCCAGCGGCCCAGTAGCCGGGCCAACCACCGAAGACCGGCCCGAAGGACGCCGAGGCGACCGCCCCGGTGAGCACCACCACGATCAGATTCAGCCACCGCATGCCCATCACAGGTTCCCGGCTCCCTTGGACAGGTCGCCCAACTCGGCGATGGTGAGCACGTTCATCGAACCCACCCGACGGAACCCCGGATCACTGGCTTGATCACAGCGAATCGCGAAGGTGCGGATCTCGTTCGGGACGTTGGCCCGGGCGCGGGCGAGTTCCTTGGGCTCCACCAATGAGCCGCTGATCAGGGCAGCCACGGTGGCGTCCGGGACCTGCGTCACGGCCGCGCTGGTGAGCCTCGGCAGCGCCGTCTTGCCCGGTGCAGATTCCAGCCAGCACAGTTCATCGAGCAGCAGCCCGGGTGAGCGCGGCTGCACCAACCCGGCCTGGCTGATCAGGCTGGCGCGACGGTCCTCGCGGGACGCCTGCAGCACGAGCGAACCTGCCGCCGAGATTGCGAGCTCGAACTCGTCCTCGGTGGCGTACTCGCTGGCGTCCAGACTGAGTACCACCAACAGATGGGTCTTGCGGGTCTCTTCGAACTGCCGGACGATCAGCCGGCCGGTGCGCGCGGTGGAGCGCCAATGCACCGCCCGGCGGTCGTCACCGGGCACATAGTCGCGCAATGCGTGGAAGGCCACATCAGAGCTGGACAGGTCGCGAGTGACGACACCTTCGATGTCACGCAGCAGGCCGGTGGTATCGGCGTCCACCAGCACGGTGCGCGGGTGCACGAAGATCTCGACCGACTCCGACCAGGAGCGTTCCCGCCGCAGCAAGCCGAGCGGGTCAGCCTTCACCGAGCGAGCCGGGCCGATGGTGATCACCGCGCGGCGGCGGGTCGGCACGGTGAACATCTGCTCGTGGTTCTTCCCAGCCCCCAGCGGCGGCACCAGGAAGGACGCCGCTCCCCTGCCGACCGGCAGTTCGACGACTGTGCTGGTCAGGCCGCGGCGCCCCTGATTGGTGATCAGCAGCCGGCCCAGCACATGATCGCCCACCTTGACCCGGGTGGCGTCCACCTCGATGGTGGCGGCATAGGCGACCTGGCCGATCATCCACAAGGTGGCAACAGCCAGACAGACCAGGAAGATGACCCCTATCGCGATCGCCTCGGCCCAGCCGAGCAAGATCCCGGCGACCAGGGCGCTCACCCCCAGACAGGCCGCAAGCCAGCCCAGCCCGGTCACGACCCGCAGCGGACGAACCAGCGACAGAACGATCCCGCGAAGGGGCGCCGACCGGGCCACCAGCCAGCCCCAGCCGGTGCGCAGGCGCCGCACTGCACCGGTCAGCCAGGCCGGCCGGGCAAGTCGGGGGCGCGACCACGTGCCCTTCGGCTGGGCGATCGTGGTCATCGTGAGCCGGTCGCCATCGGCGGCTGGGTGGTGGACAGCGCCTTGGCCAGCACGCCTTCGGCGGTGACCCCGGCGAACTCGGCTTCGGGAGCGAGCACCAGCCGGTGCGTCCACACTGGGGCGGCGAGCTCCTTGATGTCATCGGGCAGCACATGGTTGCGGCCGTGCGCGGCGGCCCACACCCGGGCGGCCCGAACCATCGCGATGGTGCCGCGGGTGCTGACGCCGAGCCGGGTGTCGCTGGACTCGCGGGTCGCTTCGGCCAGGCGCTGCACGTAGTCGAGAACCGCATTGTCGGCATAGTTCTGCTTGACCAGATCGGCCATCTCGCCGATCGCCCGGGTTGAGATCACCGCACCCAGGTTCTTGGTGCGGTCAGGGGAGGCCGATCCGGCCAGCACCTGAAGGGCGGCCTCCCGGTCCGGGTAGCCGACGGTGGTCTTCATCAGGAAACGGTCGAGCTGGGCTTCGGGCAGCCGGTAGGTGCCGGCCTGCTCGATCGGGTTCTGGGTGGCGATCACCATGAACGGACGCCCGGTCTCATGCCGCACACCGTCGATGGTGACGAAGTTCTCCTCCATCACCTCCAGCAGGGCTGACTGGGTCTTCGGGCTGGCCCGGTTGATCTCGTCTGCCAGCACGATGGACGCGAAGATCGGGCCCTCATGGAAGACCCACTGGCGGGTCGACTGGTCATACATGGTGATGCCTGTGATGTCGCTGGGCAGCAGATCGGGGGTGAACTGGATGCGCTTGTGGCTGCCCTGCACGGTGGCCGCGATGGCCCGGGCCAGCGCCGTCTTGCCGGTGCCCGGGGCGTCCTCCAGCAGCAGATGCCCTTCGGCGAGCATGCAGGTGAGCGCCAAGCGGATCACATTCTGCTTGCCGAGGAGGGCTTGGCCGACATTGCTGGTCAGCCGGTTGAAGGTCTCGGCGAACCACGCCGCGTTCTCTGGGGTAATTGACATGCGTTGTCAGCTCGCTCTCATCGCTGTTGGCAGCTACTTGCATTGTTATTGACGTCGTTCATAGCGCTCTGCCTCACGGCTCTTGCGCCCGAGTAACCTGCACCCCAATTGCCGTTCCCGTCGACTTGGAATGTCTTGGACCAGTCGGGGGCATCGATACCGCCGAAGTAGCAGTAGACGGAGCTATTCGGATTCCAGCCCCGCAAGGTCAGGTCCACCTGGTACCAGCCCGGGTATTCAGACATCGCTCTGCCGGTGACGGTGAAGTAGAAGGTCGGGCTGCCCCAGGTGCTGGCGCATTGCTGACCCGACCAGTCCCCCCAGAGGCCGGTTTCGTCCTTGGCCCGGGCACTGATGCAGTGTGTCTGGTTGCGTCCGTCGCCGACGATCTGCTCACCCGAGACCGGTTTCCCGCCGCCGGTGTTCGTCTCGACCTCGACGATGCTGCGGCCGTTGCCCGAGCCGGAGGCATTCCAGCTGACCGTGACATCATTGACATTCCCGTGCGCCGACACGCTCGGCGCCCTGGGCGGGCCATAAGCATTCACATTCACCGGGCCGGCACTGTCGCCTTGCGAGCGCTCACCGTTGACCGTGGCGACCGGATAGACCGATACCCCCACATTGGAGCCATTCGGGAATGCGCCATTGGTGATCGTCTGGCCGGGGGAAAGGGTGCCACTCGCCCCACCTGCCTGCCAGTAATAGGCAACCTCACTGCTGGTGGCGCCGTTCAGGGCGCCGGGGGTGAAATCGATCCGCACCGTATTGTTCTGGCCGGTCGGGGTGGCGCTGAGTCCGGTCACCGAGCTTGGTGGCTGGAAGGGTCGGATGGCATTCGAGACCGGCGACCACTCGCTCCATTTCTGGGACTTGTTGGTGGCCCGCACCTCGAAGGTCTGGTTGGTGCTGGTCACCGCCATCTCGATCCGGCAACTGGTCGCCGTACCCGTGCAAACGTTGGCGCCACCGGATTGCCGCACCTCGTAGGTGAGCCCGGCGGCATCACCATTGGCGTCCGGCGCGGCCCAACTGATGTTCGCCGAGGGCGCCAGCGGGCCGGCCGGATCCTTCACCACGTTCGGGGCACCCGGCTGGGCCGGGGCGCCGGCTGGAACCTCGGGCGCCGAAGCCGCTGACGGGTCGCTGGACAGGTTGTTCACCGACACCGCTACCACGGTGAAGCTGTACGCGGTGCCGTTGGCCAGGCCGGTCCAGGTCAGGTTGGTGCCGGCCACCTCCTGCACCGAAACCCCGCCCGGGGCTGGGCTGATCGTCACCTCGTAGCGGTCGATCGGCGCGCCCTCAGTGGTGCCGGCCGGCCAGGAGACATCGATCTGCTGGTCGCCGAACTTGGCGGTCGGCGTGCCGACCTGGTTCGGTTTGGTGTCAGGACGCACCTGGTTGGACGCCGCCGAGGCCGGGGAATCGCCGATCTCGTTGGTGGCGACGACGGTGAAGGTGTACCAGACGTTGTTCGTCAGCCCGCTGACCGTCGTCGCGGTGACCTGCCCGACGGTCGTCGAACCGGAGGAACCGTTGTCACTGGTCCAGTTGACGGTGAAACCGGTGATCGGGGAGCCATTGGCCGCCCCGGCTTGCCAGGCAAGTTCGACCGTTTTCGACACTGTGCTGGTTGCGACGACATTCAACGGGGCGCCGGGCTTGTCGCGCACTGTCAAGGCCACCGTCCCCGACACCTCACGAGCCGGATCGTTGGTGGCATCGGCCAGCCGAAAACCCACACTCATCTGGCCGTTGAAGCCTTCGGCCGGGGTGATCGTCAACGAGGTGCCCGCCGCCGATACCGTGCCCTGGCCCAGCGTCACGCTCGGCTGCCCGACGAAGGTGAACGGCTTGCCTTCGGCCGCGAACGGGTTGGTGACATAGGCACCCAGATCGACCTGAGAGGGTTGCCCGGCCTTCGCATCCGAGATCGTGATCGGCGAGATCGCCAGCAGCGGCCGGGTCGAACTCACCACCCGCAGTGGGATGGCCGCGCTCACCTGCTCCTTGCCGTCGTTCACCTCGATGATTGCGGTGCCCGGGGTGCCAGAGGCCGCATCCACCGGCGCCGACGCCATCAGCGTGAGCCCGTCAACGGTAACATCGAACGGCTGGGATGCCTCCAGCAGGCTCACCTTGATCTTCTCGTTCCCCGGATCGTCCGGGTCCTTGATCATCGCGCCCAAGTCGACCCGCTTGGCGTCCTCCCCGGCGGCCACGGTCACCTCTGAGGGGTGCACCTCGGGGGGCTGGTTCGCATTCGGATTCGGGTCCACGATGATCGGCAGCGACAACACGGCGCTCAGCCCATCGGGATCATCGGGGCCCGTGCCATCGGTCACCTCGAACTGAATCGAGGTGGCGCCCAGGAACCCTTTGGCGGACGTGAACAGCAGCGTCGTGGCGTCCTTCACCGGTTCGGAACCGTCGCCGCCAAGTGCCACCGAGACGGTTTCGGCGAAGGTCAACTTCGGGGTGTGCCCGGTGCGCACCTGCACGTGGTCAGCCAGCCGCAGTTCGGTGGTCTCCTCGGCAACCACGTGCACCGGGATGTTCTTGGTGTCCAGGATGGGACGCTGTTCCAGCCGTCCCGGCACCACCAGCGCAGCCTTGGCGGCCAAACCATCGGGGTCGGTGATCGTGTAGACCACGACCTGGCGGTCATCGCCGATCTGCACCTCGATTTGCCGGTCGCTGGTCACCGAGGCGCCGGGGTCCGAGGTCGACAGGTCGAGTTCCTTGCTGGCGCCGTCTGGATCCTCATCGTTGATCAGCACATCGACACTCACCGCGTCCTGATCGATGATCTGTTCCAGGCCCACCGCGTCGTCGCGCGCGACCGGGGCGAGCAGCGGAGCGTCCTCGCTCACCAGGATGGTCAGCACACCGCGGGCGGTGCCGCCGCGGCCATCGGAGATGTCGTAGTAGTACCGCAGCGTGGCGGGCTCGTTCGGGGTCGTCAGTTCCACCCGGTTGTTCTCCACCGTCACCTCGGTGATGGTGGACGCGTCAACCGGCTTCACCGAACCGTCGATCAGGGTCACCTGGTCGCCGTCGGGGTCGATGTCGTTGGCGGTGACCGGCACCGACAGCAGCCGGCCCGGGCGGGCGTCGATGGTGTCGGCAGTGGCGAAGGGGGCTTGATTCACGGTGGGCAACGGGCTGACCCCCACCCGCACCACCGATCGGCCCACCGCACCGAACCGGTCCGTGACCTGATACCCGAAGGTTTCGGTGCCGCCGGCCTGGGAGCTCGGGGTGTATTCCAGGTAGCCCTGGCCGATGGTGACCGAACCCAGCAACGGGGCGGGGCTGTCCAGGCCAGCCAGGGCCACCGAATCGCCATCCGGATCCGAACCTGCGGTGGGCACCGCGATCCGCACCGGCGTCCCCGCGAACGTGCGCCCATACAGTGGCTGCGGGTTGGGCGGGTTGTTCTGTGCATCTGCGGCGACGATGGCGATCACCGCGGTCGCCGAGGCGAACCCCCCATTGGTGTCGCGCACCGTGTAGATGACCCGGGCGGTGCCCGCGTCGGGCCCAGCCCGGAAGCGCAGCTTGTCCCCCGACACGAACGCGATCGCACCCGGGTTGTCAGTGGTGATGGTCACTGCCGGGTCCACCGTCAATGCCAGATGAGCCGGCGAGATGTCGTTGAGCATCACATCGACGGTGGTGATGTCGCCGGCCCGCACGGTGGCGACGTCGTCGACTGCGGTTGGTGGCTGATCGGTGGATTCGGCAGGCAACCCGACCACCAGTACCGAACCTTGGGCGGTGCCGTGGCCATTTGAGATTGTGTAACTGAACTGCGCTTCGCCCTCGAGTCCGGCGGGTGCGGTGACGCGCGCCAGGTTGTGGTCGATCAGTTGCACCGACAACCCCGAACCCTCGGGCAGTTCGATCGACTGGACGACCAGCACTCCGCCCATCGGGTCGGTGTCGTTGACGGTCAGGTCGACCAGCGCGGTCCCGCCGGGCGGCAGCAGCGCAATATCGGGCATCGCGGCCGGAGGCTGGCCCTCGCTGCCCGGGTCGAGGACGTCGAAGCGAATCTGCCCGGTGGCCTCGGCCTTGTTGTCGCTGACGGTGTAGCTGACGTACTGGGTGCCTGCCTGCTCACCGGTCAACTGGACCGTTCCGGCAGCGTAGTCTGCCGTCGCGTTCACTCCCGGCGCCGGCTCGACACTCACCAATCGCAGGTGATCGCCATTGGGGTCGGTGTCGTTGGCCAGCGGCAGCACCGTGACCGATTGCCCGACGACGGCCGACACGTGGTCGGAGTTTGCCAGCGGGGGCAGGTTCCGGTTGCCTTGACGCACATCGAGTTGGATCTCGTAGGTCGCGGTCTCGCGTCCGTCGGTCATCGTCACCGGGATGGGACGAATACCGGGGTCTGCGGTACCGAGATCGCGGATGGTGACTGTGCCATCTGGGCGCGATTCCACCGCAGTGTCATCGGCCGGGCCGGCCGATGACAGATAGACCATGTCGCCGTCCGGGTCGTACCAGTCGTTCAGTACGTTGTAGCTGATCGAACCGGTCTGACTGATCGTCAGCTTGGGCTTGCGCAGCGGCTTGGGCGCCTCGTTCACCGCCCAGTCATGCACCGTCAGGCTCACCATGGCCTCCGAGGCCCCGCCACGACCGTCCTGGGCTTCGTAGGTGAAGGTGTCAGAGCCGACCGCAGAGTCGGGGACGACGACCTGCAGCGCCTCCCCCTTGCTCACCACCTGGACCAGACCCAGATCAGGCTGGCTGAGCGGCTGGGCAGTCAAGATGTCGCCATCGGGGTCTTCGTCGTTGGCGAGCACCGGCAGCCACACCGTGCGTCCGGGACGAACGCCGAAGTTGTCCGGGTTGGCGATCGGAGGGGTGTTGTTCTCCGGGTCGGTGGCTACTCCGAGTTCGAATTCCTCGTCGCTGTCAGTCTGTTCCTCTTCGGATTCCAGATTCGCCTGAACCTGATTCCAGTTGTCGACCTCAATCATCTGCTCGTTGACGAGCAGCACCAGCCCGGTGACCAGGTCGTTGAGCACAATCACGTCGCGGTTCCACCGGAACGCCATGGCCGAGGCAGCGGCGATGCGTGGGACGACCTGTGCGTCATCGTCGGCATCACCCGGGCAGTCGCGCCGGTAGTTGCCGGTGCCCATCCAAGCCGCATACACACAGCCCTGGAAGACGACCGGACGCACCGGTTCCCCGGGCGCTGCAGCCGACGTGTCCGCAGCCGGGATCGTGGTGATCTTGTCCGAACCATCGAGAGGTGAGTAGATCAACTCGGTTGGTGAAGCAAGCACCACGAAGTCGTTGTCAGCACTGGCGGGCTGCAATTCCAGCTCGTCGGTCCCCGGCAGTTGCACGGTGGCCTTGGGTGTGTGGAGCTCATTGGTGGCCTGGTCGTGAACCACCAGCTGGTCGCCGACGGCGCTCAGCGCGAGCCGGGTGGCGTCTGCCCGGTATCCCTTGATCGAGCCATGCTTGTGGGGACTGGCGAAGTTGCGGCCCTGCCGCGCGATGAGCTGCACCTCACCACTGGGAGCGACGACGAGCACGTCACCGGTGTGCGTGGCGACTGCCCGGGCACCTTCGATCTCGAGCAGCGGGTCGGCCTCTCGGGAGAATGACCCGACGGCTTGGGCGTCCATCGCCCAGACCTTGCCCGCGCCCAGTTCGGTCACCACCACGGTGGACGCCCCATAGCTCACGTCGAGGTCGGCAGCAAACGACCCTGAGGAGCCGAGCAGGAACAACGAGGTGTCGACCAAGGCGGCGGTCGAGGCCGAGAGGTCCTTGGTGAGCACGTCATTGCCCGACTGGTGCACATCGAAGGCTTCGGCGGTGACGGCCAGCCCGCCGTCAAGGATTCGTGAGGGGTAGTTCAGGTGCCCGACCAGCCGCTGCTGGCCGTTGGTCACCCAGACCCCGCCGTCGTGCAGTTCGACGTCCGCGATGGGAATGCCCCGGTACAAGGTGGCCAGCAGCGCCACCACGGTGGTCATCGCGACCAGGGCGACGCCCCCACCGCGGGAACCGGCCAGCGCCTGCTTGACCGATCCCATCGCCTTGCCGAACATCACCTGGATCAGGCCTCCAGTACCGGGCCGAAGATACGGGCAATCTGCTGGCGAATCTCGCCTTCGGACGCGGGCACCATCGGCTGATCTTCTGCGGTGCGCCACGACCAGGTGCCGTCCTGGTGCTGGATCTGAAGCACGGTGTCGCCGTGCCCAATTGCGAGGATTCCTGCGTCACTCACCACACCCAGCGAGATCTCGGTGAGCATCGCAAGTGGTTCGACATCGACGCTCAGCGGCCGTAACTCGAAGATCCCAGGCAGATCGGCGCTGACAAGAATCCGCCCGGCTGGTGCGCGCGCGATGACCAGCGTCGACAACGCCATTCGCTCATTGCCGCTGAGCGCAAGGCCGAACACCTCACCACCACTCACCAGAACCGACGCAGGCATCATCACCGCGGGGTCCACCACGATGTCTGCGCCGTCGACCTTGGCAAGCCCACGAACCAGCAGGCTCGCAGCTCCAGCCATGCGTATGCCTTCAGTGGACTCAGGATTCAACCCCAATATTTCCCGTCCGTGTGGCCATCCCGGCCAGCCTCCGAGCAGGAACTCCAATTCGGCGAATGTGTACTTGTACAGATCGCTCATCTCTTACCTCCACCAAGCAGTCCCCCAACAAACCCACCCAGGGCGTCCGCGGCTCCCTTGGCTACATTCCCAACGGCCTTGCCCGCATTTCCAGCAGCCTCGCCGAGCACCTGGCCGGCAGAATTGGCCACCTCGCCAGCTCCCCGCAACGCGTCCACCGTGAACTGCTGGACGACCGGTGAGCTGCCGATGGCCAGCCCGGCATCGAACACGGCCAGCCCCAGGGCAACTCCCGGATTCACCATGGCGACACCGCGCACCGCCGCATGCGCACCGTGATAGACCGCGCCCAGCAAGTCCCCACCTTGAGCAGCGTCATACGCCTTGGCCACGTCGGATGCGATCCCCAGCCCTTGCCCCAGCGGGCCAAGCGCACCGACCAGACCGGCATTTCCCGCCCAGCCGGCCACGCCACCGATGAGACCAGCACCGTCGGCTGCAAGGTCAAAGACGTCCGCCCAAGTGCCCACCCCGGTAGACAGTTCGTATGCGGAGCCAAGAAATGAAACCCCATCGATGCCGGCGCCGACGTTCCCGAAGATCTCGCCCAGCGCTTCGGTCTGTTTGCCAGCCGCGAGGTACTCGGACCAAGACATGCCATCGGGCGCATCGCTCATGCCCCTGAACCAAGTGGCCATCTCGTTGTCGGCCCAGGCGCTGTGCGCCGTGCTCAGCTCCTGCAGGATCTCAACCAGCGAAGACCCCTGTGCCGGCGAATCTGCACCTGGGCCATCGCTCACCGCGTCCACCCGACCTGCGGCAGCACCCGGCGCCGGTGACAGTGCTGCGTCCCCAGCGCTGGCTGCGATCTGTTCCTGAGCATTGCGGGACAGATCCCGTGCAGCTGTGTGCAAGGCGGCGGCCGTCTTGGCGAGCTGCGGGTCCAGGGTGGTCGTCCAGTCGTGACGAAAACGTACTGCGTCATCACCACTCCAAGGCGAATGGCCGACCAGCGACCGCATCGGGATCCTGATCCGAAGATCCAGCGCGTTGGCCTCGTGATCCATCTTCTTGGCCAGTGCGATCAACTGGTCAGGGTCAGCGCCAACCATACTCATTGCCCAGTCCTCCAATCACATGCTCTGGCCAGCACGCTAGGCAGGATCAATGGGGCTGTCGATGGGTCGACCTGTCCATCTGCTGCAAGCTCGCAATCCCGAGCCACCACGCTGGGGCACCATCGCCCACAGCGCATAGGGTGTCGGCCCGCCACTGCACACCTCGTACCTTCTTCGAAGCCCAACAGGCAAGCGAGGGTCACTCATCTGCCATCTCGGGCCTGACCCTAATCAAGGGGTCTGACACAGCTCCTACCAGAACGTGTACGAAGGTGTATGGGATTCGTTCGAGCGTCTACATCGCGCTTTGACTAGCTGTATCGTCACCGCCGCCCGACCGGCACGGCGCGAACGGTCCGTATGCCGGACGCGCCGAGCCCCGCCGAGACCAGCGTCAGCGGCAGTAGCCGAACGGCTTCACACCCACCAGGTAGCGGGCCCACTCGAGATCACTGAGCTCGGTGCCGGCGATTCCGCAGACCTGCTGGCGCGCCTGTTCGATGTTCAGTGGCCAGAGCTTGATCTGGCCATCCCGGTTGGTGGCGACCAGTTGGGTGCCGCCGAGAATCGGTCTGACATCGTAGGTGCCCGAGCTGGCCGCCGAACGGGTGTCGACGCTGAACAGCAAGTCGGCCCGCTGGCCGTCTATCCGCCAGGCCAGAGCGGCGCCATCGCTGACTGCAGCGGCCAGTACCGTGCCCTGATCGTCGAACGACACAGTGTTGATCGGACCACGGCCCTCATCTAGGGTTTGGAGCAGTTGTGGACGAGCGGGGTCACCGACATCCCACAGCGTCACCATGCCCGAACCCAGACCGACGGCAAGGAGGTCATCGGTTGGTGAATACCGCAATGCGGCAGGAAGCGCAGCCACCGGGAACGCTCCCGCCAGCACCGGGCGCCGCAGATCTGCGAGCGACCACAGCTGCACCTTCTGCTCTCCCAATCCGACAGCGAGAATGGTGCCGTCGCCGTTCAATGTCGGCGACTGCGGATGGTCCGTGTCGAAGATCGAGGCCTGTTCCAGCTCGCCATTCTCACCAATTGTGAAGATGCCAGTCTTCTTGCCGATGTATTCACTAGCCACAATGAACCGGCCAAGCGGATCGATTTCTAGCTGATGCATCCCAGAGGTGACGCTCATCACCTGTTGAACCACCGGCGCGCCCGCGCCGACGCCGATCGTCAACGGCCAACCGATGATCTTGCCGTCCGAGGTGCCTCCCCACAACCAGGAGCCATCAGGGCTGATCACAACCGAACTCACCAGGTCTTCACCCGCCGGCACAACCGGCTCAGGCAGCCGCACCAACCCGGCTTTGGCGTCCCACAGCAACATCCGGTCACCGCTAAGGTCGGCCGCTGCCAGCCAACGCTGCTGCTGTTGATCGGTGGCCGTTTGGTAGATCTGCGTGCCTCCCACCCGCAACACTGGCGAATGTGGCTGCCACACCCGCACCGTGCCGAGCGCGTCGACAGCGACAGGCTGGTCGTCGATCACGCGCGCCGAGTTGGCGATGGCCGGCCCAGACATCGCCCGCAGCAACTCGTCGGTATGAGCCTCGAATACCTTCACCCGCCCCTCGGAATCCGCCGTTACATATTGGTCTGCGCCTGTGAAGTTGACGGAGTTGACCCACGAGCCGAACTGCCGATTCAGCACCGGCGCCGCCGTGGGATCGTCCAGACTCCAGCGAACGGTCGCCCGGCCCGCGACGCCGGCGATCAACTGGCTGCCGTCGGGGCTTGTGGCCACCGCCTGCGATCTAGGACTGCGGCCGTCCACCTGGTAGGCCAAGGACGCCATTGGCTGGGCTGGCAACGACTCGACCTGCCACCGATCGACCGCGCCAGATGCGCCGCTGACGTAGACGATCGGGCGCACCGGGTCGAAGGCGATGCCCGACACTGCGCCGGCGATCTGGAAGGCGTCCAATTCGCGCGGCGCCGCAAGGGTCGACAGGTCGAACAGCCGGGCCTTCCCGTCGGATTGTCCGATCAGCAACCAGCCTCGCGTCGTGTTGAACCTGGCCGAGTAGATCGTCTGGGTGCCGACATCGACGGTGGCCAGACGCTGCGGCTGTGCGGACAGGTCCCAGATCGACATCTGTCGCTGGCCGCCGATGGCCGCGATGGGGCGTCCAGCAATCCGAGCCAGATCGACCGCGAACAAGCCTTCGCCGGGCTCGACGACCCGCCAAGCCAAGCCCGCGGTCTCGGTTCGCTCACTGCCGCGCCACAACACGGCTTCTCCCCCGGTGTCGACCTTGACCAACAGCGATTCCTCGCCTGCAGGACCCTCTTCGAGCGTGGCCAGCGTTCCGGGTGCATCGTTGCCGGTCCAGCGAACCGGAATGTCGGCGGCAAGCGCATCAGCCAACGCGGAGCGTCCCTCGACTGTTGGAGACAGTGCGTGAGATGCCAGCGCGACTTGGGCCTGGAGGAAAGTGTCACCTGCGCGGTCGGCCCGCACCGAGTAGGCGAGTTGCCGTGACTGTGCGGCTCGCTGAATCTGGACGCGATTGCCCAGTGCGATGCCGGCAATCAGGGCCGCCACCACCGCGATGGCAGTGGTGATGACTGCCAGGCGGCGTTGGCGGCGCAGCAGATTCGACGTGGCACGTTCGGCCGCCAACTGCCCCGCGAAGTGCTGCTGGCTTTCCTCCAGAAAGTCCTGCTCATCGGGTGTCAGCCGGGCGATGCGATCGTGATCGTTCAGATAATCGGCGAAGACCGGCAACTGAAGCACCGGCAACAACGAGGACGGATGGCGGTCATTGGCCACCCAGACCGCCGTGACCTGGCGAAGCTTCTCCCGAACCCGCAGTTCACTGGCGGATTCGTCGATCCACCCCTGCAATCGCGGCCAGTGCAGCAACAGCGCGTCATGCGAGATCCCGATTTCGTCGGGGCTCACCGTGAGCAGCCGGGCCGCGATGAACCGGTTCGCCAGCTGGGTCTCCTCCGGGCTCATGGCATCCAGCGGCAGCTGAGCGCGCCTCGGCAGACCTTCGACGACGCGCACCAGTTGCAGGAAGAGCTGCCGCGCGGTCTCCCCTTGGTCTGGGTTCAGCGTGCCAAACACGCTCTCGGCCATGTTCTCGACTGCCGAGCCCAACCCGCCGGCGCGATAGTAGTCCGCCACAGTCAGCTGCCGGCCATCACCTGCCAGCCACAGCGCCAACAGCATGTTGGACAGCAACGGCAGCACGCGTGCTCGTCCAGGAGAGGCATCGCCTGGTGCCACGTCTCGCAGCAACGCCGCCACCAGTTCGGGTTCCACGCTCACCCCGACTTGGCGGGCGGGCTCGACGATGACCTCGGTCAACTGGTCGGCGCTCATCGGCGCGAGCAGCATCGCGTGCTCCAGGGCTGGGGCCAACTCGGAGTGCGCCGATGCCACACCGAAGGCAGCAGAGCGCAACCCAAGCACCACTACGGCATGCTGAGCCAACTGCACCACTCGTGCGACCAACTCGGCGGCCTGCTGGGAACCGGTCTCGAAGACGTCCTCGAACTGGTCGATCACAATCAATTGCGCCGGTGACGAGCGCCGAATCTCCGTCGGTGTCATGGTCTCAACCGACCAGCCCGTCAAGGCGCCGTCAGCGGTGGCCCCGGCGATCAGCCCGGCGGCCAGCAACGACGACTTGCCCGCCCCGGACGGCGCGGTGAGCACGACGATGCCCCTACCCATCGCCTGCCGGACCCGGTCAACCAGGCGCTCCAGTTCGGCGGTGCGTCCGAAGAAGAACTCCCGATCCGGCACCCCGAAGGGACGCAGCCCCAGGTATGGCGCCGGTTGCTGTGTGCGGTCGACTGCCACCACCGATTCCGGCAGCCACATGCTGTCGGGCACGTTCACTTCAAGTGCGGTCAGCAGCAGCCGGAAGTTCTCGCGCAGCGCCGGGGTCGGCATATGGTTGCCGTTCAACCAGCCCTGAGCCGTGGCAGGCGCGACGCCAGCCAGCCTCGCTGCGGCCCGAATCGACAGCGCTTTTCGCTGGCGGGCTTCATTCAGCAGGCGCACAAGTTCAGCGCGCCCCACGTCCTCGGAGTTCAATCTGCGGCCCGCCTCGCTGTTCGTCCTGCCGAGATACCTTAGCGGTCGCAGTTGTCTGCCCTACCTGACCCCACCGGCCGAGACGCAGTCTCCCCCGGACGGAGAATCCTGCGGTGAAG
>RRZU010603141.1_pt1 | contig 19367 bp, 16 predicted proteins | sample 2165561 | NCBI WGS metagenome assembly RRZU01 (sample SAMN10456909, study PRJNA506462) | wastewater metagenome | isolation source: wastewater sludge | place: USA: Moscow, Idaho | reverse complement strand
TCACGCCAGAACAATTCAAAAAATACGAAGATTTCGCACGTGGATTAGGATTCCGTCATGTAGAATCTGGACCCTTGGTTCGTTCTTCTTATCACGCAGAGAAACATATTTTATAAATAGATTTATTATCATATTTTAAAGAGACACAAGTTATTGTGTCTCTTTTTTGTTATATTTAAATCTTAATCACTAAATATGAAGAAACTAATCGCACTAATCATTTTAATTTCAAGCTATACAAATGCTCAATTTTATGAGGTAGAATATGAGACTCAGATTAAAGTAAAATACAATGAAAAAGGTTTAGATTTTTATAAAGAGATTTCTGATCCTGAAGTAAGAAAACAAAATATTGATCAGAATGAAAATCCTCCTGCTTTAGATTTTAAATTTATTTTCAATAATGATGAAGCAAATGTAATTGAATTACCAAAAGTTCAGAATGGGCAAGGACAGATTGTTTTTATAAAGAAAAGTGCACCATATATGTATTTTGGAACAACTTATTTCAATCATGCAAAACAAGAAACGTTGATGCAACAAGATGTTTATGGAAAAAAATATATTGTTTACGATAAAATAAATAATCTTGATTGGAAATTATCAAATGAAACAAAAAATATTCTCGGATATAAAGTACAAAAAGCAACAGCATATTTTAATGACAGAATATTTGTAGCTTGGTTTGTTCCAGAAATTAAAACAGATTTGATGCTTATTAATTTCAAAAGTCCAGGCGGTTTAGTTCTTGATCTTGAAATTTCTTATGAGGATGAAATGGGGAAATATTTTGGAGTTTATAAAGCAAATTCCATCAAAGAAAAACCTAAATTCAAATTTATTGTTCCGACAAAAGGAAATAGACTTTCGAGCGATGAATTAGATAAAATTTGGGATGACCTTGATAAAAAAAGAAATGACGCTAACAATCAAGGAATAGAAAAAAAGGACTAATATGAAAAAAATAATCGCACTAATCATTCTGATTTCAAACATTGCAAGTGCACAATTTTATGAGGTAGAATACGAAACATTTGTAAGTTATATTAACAATGAGAAAGGTCTTGAAGAGTTAATGAAAACAGAGCCAAGTGTAAGTGAACGAAACAAAATTATTGAAGGTAATGCTAATCCGCCTAAAGAGTATTTTAAATTTATTTTCAATGAAAAAGAAGCTAACGTTAATTACATCAAAAAAGTAAATAATGGACAAGGAGAAATTGCAAGATTTATTATGGTCCCTCCTAATTTAAATACCAATTTTAGTTATTACGATTTTGAAAAAGGTTCGTATTTAGAAGAAAGAGATTTATATGGAAAAAAGTTTTTGATCGAAAATAATTTTAAAAAATTAGATTTTAAAGACACTGGAAATACAAAAACTATTTTAGGGTACGAAGCAAGAGAAGCTACTTATTCGAAAGATAATGTTAAGTTTACTATTTGGTATGCCCCAGAATTTAAAAAGAATTATAACATTGATATTTACAAAGGAGTTGAAGGATTGGTTTTAGAAGAATTGATTCACGAAACCTACGAAAAAGGTGATAGAATAATTAAAATAAATGCACTTAAAATTAATACCCCAAAAAAAGCAAAAATTGTAAAACCAACAAAAGGACAAAAAGTTACGAATGAAGAGTTTTATGAGATAATGAAAGAAACAAACCGAAAACGAGACGAATTATACGAACAATCTCAAGGAAATGGTATTGATAAAAAATAGATAAAAACCCGAAACTTGCTTAACTTTAAGCAAGTTTTTTTGTGTATGAAAATTAAAGCGACATTACTCACAATTGGTGATGAAATTCTTATCGGACAAATTATCGATACAAATTCGGCATTTATCGCCAAACAATTGAATACGATTGGGATTGAAGTGGAAGAAATTATTTCTGTTCAAGACGAAATGAGTCATATTATTGAAGCTTTCGAACGAGGAATTTCTAAATCAGATATTGTAATTGTAACAGGAGGTTTAGGACCAACAAAAGATGATAAAACGAAAACTGCTTTATGTCAATTTTTGAATTGTGAATTAGTTCAAGAATCTAAAATTTTAGAAAATATTGTTCAATTATTTCAAACAAGAGGTTACGCAAAAGAGTTAAATAGTTTGAATCAAGATCAAGCTTTAATTCCAGAAAAATCTACATTTATTCAGAACAAATATGGAACGGCACCGTGTCTTTGGACTACAATTAATGATAAAATTATCATCAATTTGCCAGGTGTTCCTTTTGAAATGAAAGGTTTAATGCGTGATGAAATTATTCCGAGATTACAAAACCAATTTCAATCAGAAACTATTGTTCATCGTGATATTTTGGTCAGTGGAATTCCAGAAAGTGACTTGGCTCTCTTGGTTGAAAATTGGGAGAATAATTTGCCCGAATTTATTCATTTGGCATATTTACCAAACCGAACATCGATTGATTTACGATTTTCTGCATTTGGAACGAATAAAGAATTTTTACAAAATGAAGTTCAACATCAAATCAATCAATTCAAATTAATTGCTGGAGAATATTTGATTTCCGAAAATTCTGGAAGTGCGCAACAAGTTTTGGGTGATATTTTAAAAGAAAAAAGATTGACAATTTCGACTGCCGAAAGTTGTACTGGAGGAAATATTGCAAGTTTGATTACGTCTGTTTCGGGAAGTTCTGCTTATTATTTCGGAACTATTGTTTCGTACAACACTTCGGTAAAAGTAAATTTGCTCAATGTGAATCAATCTGATATTGATGAATTTACAGTTGTTTCGGAACAAGTTGCTGAACAAATGGCTAAAGGTGCTCGAAATCAATTAAAAACGGATATTAGTATTTCTACAACTGGTGTCGCTGGTCCAAACAAAGGTGAAGACAGAAAAGAAGTTGGAACAGTTTGGATATCGATCACAAATGGTCATTCAACATGGAATAAAACATATTATTACCCTTATTTGGATCGAGAAGATTTCATCAAAATTGTTTCCAATAATGCACTTGATTTGGCAATTCAGTTTGTGAGAGAGGAGTGTTAAAATAATGACTCATCGACAAGCTCAGAGTGACATAAAAAGATTATAAATAATACTGCGGTCATTCTGAGCATGTCGAAGAATAAAGCTTTGTTTATGAGAAAAATATATTATGTCTACATTATAAAATGTTCTGACAATTCGTATTATGTAGGGGTGACAAATAATCTCCAAAAAAGAATTAATGAGCATAACGATGGAATAGATTCTATGAGTTATACTTTTTCGAGAAGACCAGTTAAACTAGTTTTTAATCAAGAATTTTTAGACGTAAACTATGCAATAATTTTTGAGAAGAAATTGAAAGGTTGGAGTAGAGCTAAAAAAGAAGCTTTAATTAATAATAGATTTGAAGATTTACCTTTATTATCAAAAAATAGAAAAGACTCTTCGACAGGCTCAGAGTGACAATGTTCTTTTTATTTTGTATTTTGTTAATTCATATAATTTCAAAGATTTAAAATATTTCTTAAAATATATTTAGTCTATTAAATTAATAGAGTTTATATTTGTCGCAAATTTTGTGTCAAATGTTAAAAAAGATTGTGAGCAATACATTATTTCGATTGCTTTTGGGTGTGATTGCCGGTTTGGTTTTAGGAAATTATCTGAACGAAAATACAATTCAAGTTGTTTTATCCTTAAAATATTTTACAGGACAATTAATCTTCTTTTTGGTTCCGTTAATTGTAATCGGTTTTATAGTTTCTTCAATTACGAAATTAAGCGAAGGTTCAGCTAAAATCGTAGGTTTTTCATTGTTAATTGCATATTTGTCTTCGATAGGAGCGGGGTTGTTTTCGATGATAGCAGGTTATCAAATCATTCCAAATTTATCCATTCCAACTTCTGTTGATTCGTTGCGAGAAGTTCCAAAAATTTTATTTCAATTAGATATTCCGCCAATTTTTTCGGTGATGACAGCGTTGGTTATTTCGTTGATGTTGGGAATGGGAATTTTGATTACAAAAGCGAAGGAATTAGAAAAGATTTTTGATCAATTCAAAGACATTGTAATTCTTTTGGTGAATAAAGTTTTGATTCCTATATTACCTTTTTTCATTGCTGCGAATTTTGCAATTTTAAGCTACGAAGGATCTATTGAAAAACAATTACCAGTTTTCTTAAAAGTAATTTTGATTGTAATTATTGGCCATTTTATTTGGATGACGTTGATGTATACAATCGCAGGATTTTATCATAAAACAAATCCATTCAAACTCTTGAAATATTATCCGCCCGTTTATTTAACGGCAGTTGGAACAATGTCTTCGGCGGCGTCTTTGGGAGTTGCGGTAAAAGCGGTGAATGATAGTAAGGTAATTAAACCTACGATTTCTAATTTTACGATTCCATTTTTCTCGAATACACATTTATGTGGATCAGTGTTGACCGAAGTTTTCTTTGTGATGACGGTTTCACAAGTTTTATATGGTCATATTCCAGATGTTGGAACAATGGTAACTTTTGTCTTGCTTTTGGGAATTTTTGCAGTTGGCGCACCAGGAGTTCCGGGAGGAACAGTTGTCGCATCGTTAGGATTAATATCAAATGTTTTAGGATTTGATGAAGCTGGAGTCGCTTTAATCTTGACTATTTTCGCATTACAAGATAGTTTTGGAACAGCGTGTAATATTACTACTGATGGTGCATTGAGCATGATTGTAGATAAATATGCAGAAGAGAAATAATTTCAACTCATCTATAAAGTATAAAAAAAATCACTTCATTTCGAAGTGATTTTTTTTATAAATTATTTTCTTCTTCCTCGATGAGGATTCTTTGGTTTTGTATCTTTTTTAGGTTTAAAACCAGTATTATTTTTCTTGAAATTATTATTGTTACTATTTGCGTCAGGTAATTTATAAAACTCTTTTGGCGTTTTAATCACCGTCACATAATTACCAATTAATTTCTCAATATTTGCCAAATCTCCTCTTTCATCGGCAGCACATAAAGAAATAGCTTTTCCTTCCCGTCCTGCACGACCAGTACGTCCAATTCGGTGTACATAGGTTTCAGGAACATTCGGTAATTCGTAATTAATCACATAAGGTAATTGATCAATATCGATTCCACGAGCAGCAATATCAGTCGCAATTAATACTTTTAATTTTTCTTCTTTGAAATCATTTAAAGCACGTTGTCTAGCATTTTGAGATTTATCACCATGAATTGCAGCAGCTGGAATTCCTGCTTCTTCCAAGTGTCTTACCAAACGATTTGCGCCGTGTTTTGTTCGTGTAAAAATCAAAGTACGATCTTCTGGATGTTCGTTTAAAATGCTAACCAAAAGTTTTACTTTCATGTCTTTGTCTACATGATAAACAAATTGCTCAACCGTTTCGGCAGTCGAAGAAACAGGTGTTACGCTAACTTCTTTTGGACGACGAAGAACTGAATGAGAAAATTTTCGAATGTTTTTTGGCATTGTTGCCGAAAAGAAAAGTGATTGTCTTTCTTTTGGAATGATTTCTAAAATCTTTTTGATTTCATGAACAAATCCCATATCCAACATACGATCAGCTTCATCTAAAACAAAAATCTCGATTTGATTAATTTTTAAATGTCCTTGTCCAATCAAATCTAACAAACGACCAGGCGTTGCAATTAAAATATCAACACCATTTTTGATAGCACCGATTTGTGGATTTTGATTAACACCTCCAAAAATAGCCAAATGTTTCAATGGTAAATTTTTACCATATAATTTAAAACTTTCGTTGATTTGAATGGCTAATTCACGCGTGGGTGTTAAAATTAATGTTCTAATTTTTCTTCCTTTACTCGGAGAATTTGTTAAGTTTTGTAGAATAGGAATCGCAAAAGATGCCGTTTTTCCTGTTCCTGTTTGCGCGCAACCAATAATATCATTTCCTTCTAAAACTAAAGGAATAGATTGCTCTTGAATTTCGGTTGGTTCTGTATATCCAGCCTCTTCAATTGCGTTTAAAATTGGTTCAATTATATTTAATTCTGAAAAATTCATTGATTAAAATCGTGTAAGTTTTTATATAGAAATAGATAAGCACTTCCGTCGAAGTGCTTTGTAATTAAAAATAAATCTATTCCATTTCTTTTGCGTTGCGATCAATTTTTTCATCAGGTTCTGTTGCATGAACAGAGTTTACTGAATAATTTCTCCAACGTTCTAAAATATCTATCATATCAGCAGGCATCGGAGATTCAAAATACATACGTTCTCCTGTTGTAGGATGATCAAATCCTAATGTACGTGCGTGTAAAGCTTGGCGTGGACAAGCTGCGAAACAATTGTCAACAAACTGTTTGTATTTGTTGAAAGTTGTTCCTTTCAAAATGCGATCTCCACCATAACGAGCATCATTGAATAATGGATGTCCTAAATGTTTGAAATGCGCACGAATTTGATGTGTACGACCTGTTTCTAATTTACATTCGACCAATGTAACGTAAGAAAAATTCTCCATTACTTTATAATGTGTCACAGCATGTTTACCTTGATCTCCATCAGGAAAAACAGCCATTTGCATACGATCTTTTAAGTGTCGACCAATATGTCCTGTAATTGTTCCTTCTTGTTCTGCCAAAACTCCCCAAACCAATGCATTGTACAAACGGTCTGTTGTGTGAGCTGCAAATTGTTCTGCTAAACTTGTCATTGCAACTTCTGTTTTCGCAATAACCAAAAGTCCGCTTGTGTCTTTATCGATACGATGTACCAAACCAGGACGTTCCATTTGATCTGACATTGATGGTAAATTATCAAAATGAAACTTTAAGGCATTTACCAAAGTTCCTGTATAATTTCCATGTCCAGGATGCACAACCATTCCAGGTTCTTTATCAATTACGACAACTTGATCGTCTTCGTAAATAATTTTGATCGGAATATCTTCTGCTATAACTTCATTCTCACGTGGAGGAGTTTCTAACATAATCTGAATAAAATCTCCAGGCTTTACTTTGTAATTCGATTTTACAGATTCATTGTTAACTAAAATGTTTCCGTTATCGGCTGCTTGTTGAATTTTATTTCTTGTCGCGTTCTCAATTCTAACCATTAAGAACTTATCTATACGCAATAACGATTGACCTTTGTCAACCGTTATTGAAAAATGCTCGTATAATTTATTGTCGTCTTCCTCTTGCAAGAAATCTTCTAAATCTTCTGTCATTTATTCTCTTTCTATTCTATAATAACCTCTTCTGGAGCTTTAGGCGCTTCTGTAGGCTTTGGCTGCTCTGTTGTCGGATTATTTTGTTGTTGCTGTTGTTGCATATCTTTGATCTGCTGTTCAGCTTTTTGTGTAATAATATCTCTATATTGAGAACCGCTAATTGTATCTTCGCCAAAGTTTTTGTACTGAACATCCAATTCTTTTAACTGCGTCCTAATTTTATCGCGAGGTTCTGTTGATAACCAAATATCAATTGGTTGACCTTGATCGTAAGTGTCTGTAGCAAAAGGGAACTGATAAACAACCCTTGCGTTAATTGTATCGTGAGATGCGCCAATAAATTTTATTTGACCAATCTCGAAGAAATTATCTTTGATTGATTTCTTAGCTTCTGTCAATGTTAAATTAACCAAATTAGGCATTCTAACACCAGATAACATTCCGCGTCCTAATACCAAATCAACTGTCGCAAAACGAGGTAATTGTTCGCCTGCTTTTACAATTTTTCCGTTGTATAATATTTTAAGAACTGCATCTTTTGCTAAATCTGGTTCGTAAATGATTTTTCCGATTTTAAGACCAGAAATTTCTAATTGCGTAAAGGCCAAACGTTTTGATTTTCCAACTAAATCTGGTAATTCAACTGGACGATATGTTTTCGGATTTGACTTAATAAAGATACGACGACCTTCTTTTACACGCGATTCTGCTGCAGGATAAAAATCCATAATTGCAAAAGGTTTCGTATTTGGATCAAAACGAGAACTATCTACTTCGTATGTCAAACCAAGTTCTTCTAACTTAGCTGTAGCATCAGTAATATTCATTTTAGATAAATCCGGAACTTCAACAAATTCATTGTGATTTGTATACGAATCTAACCAAACGTTAAAAATAAAATGGTAAAGCCCAAATGATAGCGCTATTACAATAGCTACATTCAGCAAAACTTGAATGATTGATTTTACTCCTTTCATTGAAATGATAAATTGTCGCACAAATATAGTTTAAAAATAATATTTATGATTGATGTCAAAGTTCTATATTTGAATAAATTTTAAATTAAACATGTTAAGAGTAGCAGTTGTAGCAGGTGGATATACGGATGAAAGCGTGATTTCGTTGAAAAGTTGCGAGTTAATTTACTCAAGTCTGAATCCAGAAAAGTACGACAGAACAAGGGTTCGAATCTTAAAAGAAGGTTGGTTTGCCGAAATTGATGGAGAAAAATATCCAATCAATAAAGGTGATTTCTCATTTGAAAAAAATGGAGAAAAAATTACGTTTGATGTCGTTTTTAATACAATTCATGGTACGCCAGGCGAAGATGGTTATTTGCAAGCGTATTTTGAAATGATTGATTTGCCATACAATGGATGTCCTTTTTATCAATCTGCCTTAACATTTAATAAAAAAGATTGTATCGCAGTATTGAGTAAATATGGAATTCCACATGCGAAATCAATTTATATTAATCAAGGTGATCAATATTCTGCAAAAGAAATTATCAATAAAGTTGGTTTACCTTGTTTCGTAAAGCCAAATCGTTCAGGATCAAGTTTAGGAATTTCTAAAGTTCATAAAGAAGAAGAATTTGAGGCAGCAATGCAAAAAGCTTTTCTTGAAGATAAAGAAGTTTTGATCGAATCTTTCTTAGATGGAACAGAGGTTTCGGTTGGAGTTTTAAATTACAAAGGAGAAACAATGGTGTTGGGAATTACGGAAATTGTTTCGCACACAGAATTCTTTGATTATGATGCAAAATATAACGGTTTGTCTGACGAAATTACGCCAGCTCGTTTAACGCCAGAAGTTGAAGCAAGAGTAAGAGAAATTGCAGCTAAAGCATATAAATGTATTAATATGTCTGGATTTTCTCGTTCAGAATATATTATTGTAAATGGAGAACCGCATTTTATTGAAATGAATACGTTACCAGGTTTTTCTCCTGCAAGTATTTTTCCTCAGCAAGCTGCTCATGCAGGAATTGCATTAGAGGATTTGATGGATAGTGAAATAGAATTTGCTTTAAATAGACCTTCAGCATGGATAGAGTAGCCGTATTTCCTGGGTCTTTTGATCCAATTACTTTAGGACATTTAGATATTATAGAGCGTGCAGTTCCTTTATTTGACAAGATTATTGTTGCCATTGGAACAAATTCATCGAAGAATTATATGTTTTCTTTGGAGCAACGAATTAAGTTTATTGAAGATTCTGTTGCGAAATTCGAAAATGTAGAAGTGATGGCTTATAAAGGTCTGACTGTAGATTTTTGTGATGAGGTAAATGCACAATTTATTTTACGTGGACTTCGTAATCCAGCCGATTTCGAATTTGAGAAAGCGATTGCGCACACAAACCGAGCAATTACAAATCATAATATCGAAACAATCTTTTTATTAACATCTTCTGGTAAAGCTTACATCAGTTCAAGCATTGTGCGTGATGTCATGCGAAACGCAGGGAAATATGAGATATTAGTTCCAGATGTTGTGAGGATTTAAGAAGATTTTTTCTATTAAATATTGAGAGAGTAGATAATTTATCTACTCTTTTTTTGTGCTATAAAATTTGAAAAGCAATATATTTACAATAATTAACACAAAATAAATATGAAGAAATTAATTTTACTATTAATTGCGTTCGTATTTAGTACGCTTACTTTTGGTCAAGAAAGGCCGATTGCTAAAAAAGTAGAGCAAGCTAAATTAACGAGTCGTAGTTTCGAATCGTATGATGTATTCAGCGATGTAATTCAACAAAAAGGGAATCAATTTGCAGACTTTGCAAAAGGAGTTTCTGTTTTTAATTTAGAAAAAGCAGAATTAACTAAATTATATCAATCAAAACCAACTTCTTTAACATTAGATGTTCCGTTTGAAGGGCGTCAAATTAGTTTAGAATTAGTAAAGAATGATGCATTGTTTACGGATAATTTTAAAGCAGTCGATCAAAATAATAAATTAATTAATTACAAACCAGGATTGTATTATCAAGGAATTATCCAAGGCGATAAAACGTCTGTTGTTGCAATTTCTATTTTCGAAGATCAAGTGATTGGTGTTGCTTCATCTACTGCTCTAGGAGATGTGGTTATTGGTAAATTACAAAATTCTGAAGAATATGTAACGTATTCTTCATATAATGTAGAAGCTAAAAGTAACGTAAAGTGTGCTGTAGATCAATTAGAAGAAAATAAAAATTATAAACCTAATTATGATCCAAAAATCTTAAAAAAGACAACGAATGAAATGACTGAAAAATGTGTTCGTGTTTATTATGAGATTGCATATGCTCCATATAAGCAAAATGGTTTAGACGAAACAAAAACACTGAATTGGTTAACAGCTATTCATAATAATATTGCGACACTTTATACAAATGATTACATCAGAACTTCTTTATCTAAAGTGATGATTTGGAAAGAGCAAGATCCATATACGGGTAATTATAGTGCTCAGTTAAACAAATTTAGAACAACAAGAACAGAATTTGATGGAGATTTAGCGCATTTGGTTAATTATCCATCTACAACTTCTGTTGCTTATCTAAATTCAATGTGTAATAATGAATATCATTTTGCTTATTCAGGAATTAACATGACTTATAATAATGTGCCTGTTTATTCTTGGACAATTATGGCGATGACACATGAAATGGGGCACGCATTAGGTTCACCTCATACACATGCATGTTCATGGAATGGAGATAATACTGCAATAGATGGTTGTGCTCCAACTTATGATCCTAGTTTAGCAGAAGGAACTTGTCCTACAGGACCAATACCTTACGCTGATAAAGGTACAATTATGAGTTATTGTCATTTAGTAGGTGGAGTAGGTATTAACTTTTCTAATGGTTTCGGAGAACAACCAGGGAATTTAATTCGTGCTACTGTTGATGGTAAAATTTGTTTAAGTACAGATTGTAGTATGACTTGTCAACAAACAATAAAATCTGTAACAGGTTCTCTTGAAGGACAAAATATTACATATACGTTAAATGATGATGTAGGAACTGTTTGGATTTATAAGTTTCAGAAAATTGGTGATACAGAAGCTCAATGGAAAGAAACGACATCAAAAATATTAAAGTTTGAAAATTTAGATCGAAATGCATACTACAGAATTGAAGTAGCAAATAAATGTACAGCAACATCTAATTCTTCTTCTGTAACATCAATTATTGAAATTCCTGGAGATTATTGTAATGGAGATATTTATTATGATTCTGGTGGAGCAAATGGAAACTACTCGCCTAATGAGAATTTTATAAAAGTATTTAAACCTCTTGTTGCGGGCGAAAAAGTGTCAATCACTTTTACAGAGTTTGATGTAGAACCTGCTGATGAAAATGGAGTTTATGATTATATGAATGTATATAATGGAACATCTAGTAATGCTTCAAAATTATTTGAAAATGGAAAAGAATTAAACGGAAATAAAATTCCTGGACCATTCGTTTCTACAGATGACTCTGGAGCAATTACAATTCGTTTTAGATCAGATGGTGGATTAGAGTTAAAAGGATGGGCAGCACAAATTAATTGTAATTCTTTAGGATTAGAAGATTTAAATAAAGTTGAGTTTAATATTTACCCTAATCCTACTGCTGATTTTGTTACACTGTCAAGCAAAGAAAAAATTGTTAGCTATCAAGTTTTTGATATGTCAGGTAGATTGTTAGTAGAAACAAATAAGATAGATAAAAAAGAATCAAAAATAGATTTATCTAAATATCCAAAAGGAGTATATTTATTAAATATAAAAACAGATAAAAAATCTTATTCGCAAAAAGTGACTAAGAAATAAGCTGTACTAATTTTTTTAAGTTTTAAGAGGTTGTTAATTTATTAACAACCTCTTTTTATAAATCTAGACTTAATTGATCTGGTAATAATTTAAATGTCATTCTGTGATAAGGAGTAGCTCCAAATTCTTTTATTGCTAAACGATGAGCTTTTGTTGGATAACCTTTGTTTTTTTTCCAATCGTACATGGGGAATTCTTCGTGTATTCTTTCCATATATTCATCACGATACGTTTTTGCTAAAATAGATGCTGCCGCAATATTCATATATTTTGAATCACCTTTTATAATACATTCGTGTGGGACATCATGGTATTTATTAAAACGATTTCCATCAACAACAATCAAATCTTTCGGACAATCTAATTGATCAATAGCTCGATGCATAGCCAAAAAACTAGCGTTTAAGATATTTATTTCGTCAATTTCATTCGGCCAAACAATTCCAATTGCCCAATATTTAGCATTTTCTTCTATAAATGTTCTCAACGAATTTCTTTTCTTTTCAGATAATTGTTTTGAATCATTAATAATATCATTTTCAAAATCTCTTCCTAAAATAACTGCTGCTGCTACAACAGGACCGCTCAAACAACCCCTTCCTGCTTCATCACAACCTATTTCATATTCGTGATTTGATAAAACTTTATACAATTTTTTATTTTTTTAACAAAGTTATCAAAATTTAGCATAAAAAAGTTTTGTAAATGTTAGAGAAATCTTAAGTTTATGAAAGTTTTAAAAATGTTTTAACAGATGAGGAGAAATTTAAAAAACTTGTTTGTATTAGGAGGTCTTCTTTTAGGAACTTCTTTATATGCGCAAGAAAAGACTGTTACAGGAACTGTAACAGACTCTGATGGACTTCCAGTAGCTGATGCTGTTGTAAAAACTACATCAGGAAAAGAAGCTTACACTGACGAAAATGGGGTGTTTAGTATTGAAGCTAAACAAGGAGATTTAGTAACAGTAGAAGCAATGGGATTGCCAACTCAAACTTTTTCAGTTGGTACTGGTTCAGAATATAATGTAACTCTTAAGCCTTCTGAAGTTGTAGAGTTAGAAGGGGCTGTTGTTACAGCATTAGGAATTACACGTGAGAAAAAATCTTTAGGATATGCATCTCAAGAAGTGAAAGGTGATATTATCTCGGCAGGTGGAGGAGCAAATGCTTTACAATCTTTATCAGGTAATGTTGCGGGAGCTCAAATTACAGCACCATCTGGTTTAGGAACTTCTGCACGTGTTGTATTACGTGGTATTGGTTCTATTACAGGAGAAAATAGACCATTGGTTGTTATAGATGGTGTACCGATGGATAACTCTAACTATAACTCAACTTCAACACAAGGAGGTTCAGGAGGACGTGATTATGGTGATGGAACTTTTGATATAAATCCTGATGATATTGAATCGATGAACATATTAAAAGGTGGTCCTGCATCTGCATTATATGGTTCTCGAGCGAACAATGGTGTAATTATGATTACAACAAAATCTGCCAAAAAAGGAAGAGATGAAATTGTATTTAACACAGGAATAGCTTTTGAGTCGTTAAATATTTCACCAAAATTACAACAATTATATGGAGGCGGTTTTGATACTGTTTTTGACCAAGTATCGATAGGAGGAGTAACTTATAATGTTGTTGATTATGGTGCTGATGAATCTTGGGGACCTCGTTTGGACGGACAACAAGTATTACATTGGGACGCTTTTGATCCTAATGATACAGCGAATTATTTAAAAACAAGAGCGTGGTCTGCTGCAAAAAATGATTATAATACATTATATAATACAGGGATAGCTTATACAAATTCTGTATCTTTTGCTAAATCGTATGAGAATACATCTGCTCGTATGTCGTTATCTCATTTGGATCAATCAGGTATTTTGCCTAACACAAGTTTAAAAAGAACAACAGCTAATTTGAATTTATCAACAAAATTTAATGATAAATTAACAGCTAAAGGAGGTTTAACTTATGTTAGAACAAACGGATACAATCGTCCAGAGTTTGGGTATGGAGATAACTCAATTCCTCAAAAAATGTATCAATGGGGACAAGTTCAGTTAGATTATAATCGTTTAAAAAATTATAAAACATTATCAGGAGAGCAAAAATCTTGGAATCGTACAGCTTGGAATGATGCTACACCAAAGTATTCTGATAACCCATATTGGATTTTATATGAGAACACATCGACTGATCAACGTGACCGTTTCTACGGAAACTTTGAATTGAAGTATGATATCTTGCCAGGTTTATACGCTGTAGGAAATATCTATGGAGATAATACAACATTAAATATTTCTTCGATAGTAGCAGAAGGGTCTCAAGCACAAGCAGGTTATTCAGAGTCAACTCGTGATAAAACGGAGATGAATTACGAAGCTCGTTTGCACTTTGATAAAAAATGGGGAGATTTCAGTTTAAACTCTTTCGCAGGGGTTAACAGAAGACACGAAACTTATACTTCATTATCAGCAAATACAAATGGAGGATTTATTGTACCAGGTTTATATACGATTAATAATTCTGCACAACAAGCATCTGTTACAAGTTATAAATGGAAAAGACGTGTAAACTCTGTATATGCAAGTGTGTCTTTGGGATATGCAAATATGCTTTTTTTAGAAGGAACAGCACGTAACGACTGGTCTTCTACTTTACCATCAGGTGATAACTCATACTTTTATCCATCTGTAACAGGGTCATTTGTGTTCTCTGAAATAATAAAAGCTCCTTGGTTGAAATTTGGTAAACTTAGAGCTGGGTGGTCGCAAACAGGTAATGACGCTCCAGTGTTCTCAATTAGAGATGTTTATGAAAATACAGCATTCAGCGGTTCTTCATTCAATGGAGATCCATACTTCTTAAATTCTTTATCAAAGAAAAATCAATTCTTGAAACCAGAATCTAAAGATGCTTGGGAAGTAGGTTTGGAAATGCAGATGTTCAACAATCGTTTAGGATTTGATGTAACATATTACCACGAAAAAACATACGACTTTATTATGCCAGTTGCAGTTGATCCATCAACAGGAGTTACTACAAAGTATATGAATGCAGGAGAAGCTGTTAATAAAGGAATTGAATTAATGTTAAACATTGTACCTGTTAGAACAACTGACTTTGAATGGGGAATTAATGTAAACTTCGCTAAAAATGACAACGAAGTAACAAAATTGTATGGAGATCTTGAGCAAGTAACAATAGGTTCAGCCCCTTTCAAAGCAACAGTAAATGCAATGTTAGGAGAAAGATATGGACAAATACGTGGAACTGACTTTATTTATGATAGTGAAGGTAACAAAGTGGTAGGAGCAAGTGGATTATATTTGTCTTCAGGTGTTAAAAATTTAGGATCAATTCTTCCTGATTGGAATATGGGAATTAGAAATAATTTCTCATATAAAAATCTAAGTGTATCAGCTTTGCTTGATATACAACAAGGAGGGAAATATTTTTCTGTAACAAATATGTTTGGAATGTACTCTGGTATGTTAGAAGAAACTGCAGCGAATAATGTTCGTGAAACAGGTACTATTTCTCAAGGGGTAACAGGAACTGTAACATCTAATGGAGATGGTACTTATACTGTAACAAATACAGCACAGAATACTAAAAATGTATCAGCAGCATCTTATTATGGACATTACTATTCTGGACCAACAGCTCAAAATGTTTTTGATGCAGATTATGTAAAATTAAGAGAAGTAACAGTATCTTATACTTTTCCTAAAAAGTGGAGTGGACCTTTTTCTAATGTAGTAGTATCTGCTTTTGGTAGAAATTTAGGTACTTGGGGATTAGACAATAAACATATTGACCCAGAACAAGCATCTGGAGGTAGTGGAAATATACAAGGTTTAGAGGGTGGATCATTACCATCTACAAGAACTTATGGTATGAACCTTAAATTACAATTTTAATTTTAAAGAATTATGAAAAAAAATATCGGAAAATATTTGTTAATGGCTACCTTATTAGGTTCTACAGCAATGTTCATTTCTTGTGATAATGGTTTGGAAGCTATTAATGAGAATACAAACAATCCAGAAATTGTACCTACATATACAATTTTTAATGGAGCTAATAGATATTTGATGAACTATACACGTGATGGTTGGTGGTCTGCTCGTATGACATTGCCTTGGATGCAGTATTCTGCACAAAATAATTACATAGACGAAGATAAATACAACTATCGTGATTCTCAAACGACAAATGGTTGGATATATCTGTATCGTGTAGCAAATAACTACAAAGACATTATCCAAAGATGTGAAGATCCTACAACAGCTACTCAAATGAGTGCTTTTGGAGATATAGAAAATCAAATTGCAATTAGTCGTATTATGTTGGCTTATACATTTGATAATTTAGTAACTCATTTTGGAGATGTACCGTATTGGTCTTATGGAAATAAAAATGCAGATTTTCAAGCGTTGCAAGTTGATGACTATATAGCTCCTAAATATGCCACCCAAGAAGTTATTTACACAGATTTATTGAAAGAGTTAAAAGAAGCTTCAGAGCAATTAGATGTTAGTAAATCAGGTTTTACAAATGGAGATAACATATACGATGGAGATGTAGCGAAATGGAAAAAGTTTGCGAACTCATTACGTTTACGAATTGCTAATCGTGTAAAAGATAAATTACCTGCAGCACAAACTCATATTAATGAAGCTTTAGCTTCAGGAGTATTTACATCTAATGCAGATAATGCAGCGCACGCGTTCGGATCTGCAGATGCAGAAGGTAATCCATTTTGGAAATTATTCTATGTAGATAATCGTACAGATTTCTATGTAAATAGAACTTTCGTTCAATTATTAAAAGGTGAGAAAGGTTCTTATGGGTTAGATCCTCGTTTATTTAAAGTAGCAGCTCCAATTGGATCAACTGCTGCAGAGATTAAATCAGGTTCAGAATCTCAATCAAGAGACTTGACTAAATACACAGGTATGCCTTATGGTTTACCAACTGTTGAAACTGGATTCTCGTCGTCTGCAATTAACTTCTTTAATTCAAACTATACTAAAATTAATAAGGCTGAGGTATTAATGGAATACGCTGAGGTTGAGTTTATTTTAGCTGAATTAAACGGTTGGTCACAAGCTAATTACGAAGCTGGTGTTAAAGCAAGTATGGAGAAAATGGGTGTTGATTCTGCAGAAATTACTGCTTTCATTGCAACATTACCAGCTGCTACTCAAGAGCACGTTTTAAATCAAAAGTATATTGCTTTATTAGGAAATTCTGATGAATCTTGGAATGAGTACAGAAGAACTGGTTATCCAAACGGAACTATCTTATTAATGCCAGGTGCTACAGGAACAAGACCTGATGGAACTACTTATGTATTTACTCCATTAATGTCTGGAAACGTAGTTGCGTCTGATATACCAGGACGTGTAAGATACCCAATCGGTCAACAAACATTAAACAAAGCGAACTGGACAACAGCTTCAGCTGGTTTATCTAACGGTGACGAAATTAACTCTAAGTTATATTTCGCACGTTAATATTAAGACTTAGTCAAAATATTATAACATTAAGACCTCTCCTTATGGAGAGGTCTTTTTTATTGAATAAAATTCAGAATTTGTTAAACATAAAAAAACCGTAGAAATTTCTACGGCTTTTTATTATTATATTTTGTCCCGTCCTGAAATAGCGATACAAAAAAAATAATCGTTATTATGGAAGAAAGAAACAATTATGTCAAACGCACTCAGCGCGATTACAGTATGTCTTTTAAGTTGAACGTTGTAAAAGAAATCGAGTCTGGGGAACTCTCTACCACTGTTGCTTGCCGAAAATATGGCATCCAAGCCCGAAGCACAGTTGTGAGTTGGCTCAGAAAATTAGGTACCTTTGACTGGGAGAACCAAACGCCTTCGAATATGCCAAAGTCACCAGAACAAAAGATCATGGAGCTTGAAGCCCAAGTAAAGCTTTTGCAAAAGCAGAAGGCTTTCCTTGAGAAACAGGCTTATGTGGCTGATAAAAAAGCCATTATTTTCGATATGATGATTAACCTTGCCGAAGAGGAATATCAAATTGATATACGAAAAAACTCACCACCCGAACTATCGAATCTTTCCGAAGGGAACAAAAAGAAACCATAAGTTTCTCCTGTGAATTGTTCGGGGTGGACCGACAGGTTTATTATCGTCATTTAAAGCGAAGAGCAAAGCGGCAACAAAATGCACGGCAGGTTGTGGATTGGGTAGCAGAGCTGCGAATGATTCATCCAAAAATGGGTGGAAAGAAACTGTATTTTCTTTTGAAAGAGAAACTTGAAAATTTAAGAATTGGCAGAGACAAATTCTTTGACTTCTTAAGGGCTAACCATTTGTTAATCATTCCTAAAAGAAGTTATCACAAAACTACCAATTCGTATCATCGTTTTAAAAAACATAAAAATTTGATTAAAGATTATCAATACAAAAAGCCTAATAATGTTTGGGTATCAGACATAACTTACTTGGGGAACAGAGAAAACCCAGCCTATTTAAGCTTGATAACCGATGCTTATTCTAAGAAAATCGTAGGCTTTGATGTGTCGGATTCTTTGGCAACGGAATCTTGTTTAAATGCTCTAAAAATGGCATTGAAAAAAGAAAACCCGAAGAGTCTTATTCATCACTCAGACAGAGGCTTACAATATTGTTCCGATGATTATCAAAAGCTATTGAAAAAGCATAAAATCCGTTGTAGTATGACACAAGAATCAGATCCTTATGAGAATGCCATAGCCGAAAGAATCAATGGAATTTTAAAACAGGAATATGATATTGATAAATTTAATGTAGATTTGAATACAAGAAAGATTTTGGTCAAACAAACCGTAGAGGTCTATAATGAGTTAAGACCGCATTTGTCAAACTATTATTTAACGCCGATGCAAATGCACCAGCAACAAGATTTAATACCAAAATCGTACAAAAAGAAAAACAGTACAAATACGAATATATGTACTGTTTAAAATAAAATTTTATTGGTCTAATCCTGTATCATTTTTTCAGGACGTTACATTTATAAACTATTAATTTGAATAGTTTGGAGCTTCTTTTGTAATCACAACATCATGCGGATGAGATTCATTTAAACCTGCACCTGTGATACGAACAAATTTTCCGTTTTCAATTAAATCTTGAATAGTTGGAGTTCCACAGTATCCCATTCCAGCTCGCAAACCACCACATAGTTGGTAAACAACTTCTGCAATAGAACCTTTGTGAGGAACACGACCTTCAATACCTTCTGGAACTAATTTTTTCGCATCGGCTTGGAAATAACGATCTTTAGAACCACGTTTCATTGCAGCTAAAGAACCCATTCCTTGGTAGGC
>RRZU010551196.1_pt1 | contig 19367 bp, 15 predicted proteins | sample 2165561 | NCBI WGS metagenome assembly RRZU01 (sample SAMN10456909, study PRJNA506462) | wastewater metagenome | isolation source: wastewater sludge | place: USA: Moscow, Idaho | reverse complement strand
TGTGCTACTAAAGTTCATACGGTTAACACGTGCTTCTGGCGCCATAATCAAACCGGCTGATGTACCGTCACTGTAGTGAGGCATTGCAGCTTTAGACCACACTTGTGAAATAACGCCTTTAGAACCATGGCAGTCTGTTACCTTAGATGTTCTATTTGGACGTTTAACATATTTGATTGTAATATCAATACGCCAATCATCAATCAAGTTCATCTTGTGAACATTCTTAAGTGGTGGGACATTACCTGTTTTAAAACCAGGAACATTACGATAATCTACAATAGCTAATGCACGTGCAAGCAATGCATGGAACTCATTGGTCAACTGAACCTTACCGCCACGTTTTTGTTTGATCTCTAAATAACAATCAATGATCTCTTGATAGAAATCCAAATACGCTTTAGAGTATCGTTCTAATTGTTCTGTCACGGCATCACACAAAGTATCATTCTTTGATTGTCTTTGTTTGTATACCACGATGTCTACAATTTGTCCGCCTTTACCATCCGCATAAATACCCTTATCAAAATATGGAATATATGTTTGCATAGCTTTAACAGACTGTTCAACCGGAACCATGTTCACATCAAACTTACGGAAAGCCATTAACAAACCATTTTCATGAGTAATGTAATCACCGATCTCAGGGAAGATCTTAAATTCATCATCATTACCACACATGTTAAGTGGGAAGTATTCGGAACCTAATTCAAATGTACGTCGTTCAAATGTCGTATATTCATAATTCTCTAATTCATCCTCAGAGAAGATAATTGAATCCTCTACTGTTCCAGGGATACTTAGTAAAGCTACACGTAATTCACGTCCCATACCGTATTCACCATTAGGGCCTTTAGCTGGTGAATCACGAAACACTGTTCCCTTCTTAATATCTGAAGATGGACGTAACTTTTCCATGTTCTCACTATTGTTTTTGAATGTAAATCCAAAGTGAGAGTGATTAGATGAATGTTTTACTAAATCAATGAAACCATATTCACCGCTATCATTTTCATAAATGGCAATTTGTTGTGGTGATTCTCTAAAAGCATTCTTACCTGCTTTATATGGATAACGTTTAATGATACGGACAATACGTCCGTTCTCTGGCATTTCAATATTAAAAGTATAACGACCGTAGTCGAATTCTGTTCCTGTATGACAGAAGCGCGGTGTACTGTTTTTGATAACCAATGCTTGACCAATATGGCTACCACCATACATTTGTTTACGACTAGATGAGTCTACAGCCACCCCAGGAGAAGTAGACATGACACCTTGTAATTCGGGATACATTTCATTTGGCTCACGCATTGCACCAGTCGGTAAACGACCAGTTAAATCCGCAACATAAGACTTAGTTGGTTTATTTCCTGTGCTGTTATTATTGGGATTAGTCATTTGTATTTCCTGTTAAGATACTATGATCGAAGATGTTACATGTTAATATTATATATTTCAAATATTTTGGAGGAACACCATGAGTTATGTAAACGACAACTCATTCCTACTCTTCCCTGTAGATACAAGCTTTACAGAAGAAGCATTACGTAATGTAATAGAAGACCATTTGGTTAGCTTAAAGAACGCTCCTGACACGGTAGTACATTACTTACAGCCTGTGGACACATATCGATATGAGAACAACTTATACGGATATTTGAACACCATTACAAATATATCGCAACATGAGAATATTTACTGGGTAATTGCCAGATTAAACGGGATGTTAAATTCATCTGACTTTGGACCAAAACATACCCAACTATATATTCCTGACATGGGTAGAATACAGCAGATATATTTGCTAGAACGCACTAAACAGAAAAATTAAATCTCAATAGAATGATAGATTACCACCTTTTCAGGTGGTAATCTATTCTCTATGTTAACCTATGATCAACGATTAAAGAACTGAGCTACACTTGGGTTAGTATAGCCGCCATTAACTTGTGGTTGTTGATATTGGTTTGGTTGTGGTTGATAAGGATTTTGTTGGTAACCATACTGCATGTTACCATAGCCTTGTTGGAACTGTTGCACTTGTTGTTGCTGAGCCAGCATTGCTTGGTTGTTCATTGCTACTGCAAACAAAGATGATTGCTGCGGTTGTTGTTGCATTTGATACTGTTGCAACTGCTGTTGTTGATAAGGATTAAACTGAGATACATCAACAGCATTCTGACTTGTACCAAAGAATTGTTGAGCATACATCTGCTCTTGACTCACAGGTTGTTGGAACTGTTGCTGTTGGTAAGGATTAGTTTGTGCAACAGGATAATTACTCTGTTGTACTGGATAACCATTTTGCTGATACTGCTGTACTTGTTGTACAGGCTGTGGTTTAGCAATAGAATTCCATTTAATACCATTAGAACCAACTTGTACACCATTGGTCTGAGTAGTATTATCACGAGGAGCTGGAATCTGATCATCAATACTGCCCCAACGACTCGTAGCTTGTTGGGGTTGTTCTTTAGTAGCAACATCCATCAACTGAACAGGACCATTACCAATTGGAGTCTCAGCTGCGCGTCCCTCATTACCTGCCTGCATAGGAATCATCAAGATTTCTTTTTCAACAGGTGCCAAGTTACGAACATGTTCCAACCATGACACATCAACAAAAGTATCATCATGCATTTCTTTTGCTTCTACTTTAGTCATGTAACTGTATTTACCAAACAACATATCAGAACAAGTGTTCAATACTTCATACAACTGACCAGCTGTCAAGAACAATGCTTGTGCATATGGTGCAGTTTGTTCAGTAGCACCTTCAGAATAAACTTCAGCATTAGCTACATTAGGAATAATGAATTCCATTAATGCTTTAAACATTTTGATGTCTTTAGCACGAAGATCGACATCGTACAAAGAATCAGTGGCTTGCAATAGATCTTCATAGAACGGGAATGAGATAACGCCCATACGTAAGAAGCTACGATTGTTTTGCTTACCACCACGTTTCAAGTACAAGTTAACAAAAGATGTCTTGAACTTGGTTGACATCATTTTCTTAATGATCTTATTAAATGCTGTACGTGTTTTAGCATCAATGTCTTTAAGCTCTGTTACAGCTTTCATCATGTTTGGTTTCAACTTAGCATGTAAAGAAGTATCCAAAGACAATTCAATTAACGAAGCCATCAATGTAGTCACAACAGCATTCATTCGCAATTTAATTGCTGTACGAACATGATGTAATACATCTGATTCACCAGTAGTCAAGTTCTCACGGAACGGATGGTAAAAGATCACACGATCAGTATCAGGACGACGCATTTGAGATAATGTTGGCAACACCAATAGTTTGCTTGTATCTTTGATTTTCAATACAGCTGGAGTTTTATCTCCGTTACTACGCACGATGTTACAAGAACCATCGTCTGCTACAACGATAGAACCCAGTGTCAGTGTTTTCTCGTAGATGTCTAATAAGTTCATTTAAGGTTTTCCTTATAGATTAAAGTTGAAGTCATTTGAACCGAACGAATTGCTTTGACGGAAATCATTAAAGATAGATGCCAGTGATTCAAACGAGTCTTTCATTGTCGTTAAGTCATCGTAGTTATTTGTAATGACCGCTGTGTTAGTCGAGTTACAGAATGACGGGATAATGAACGGTGTAGATGGATAGTTACCAATAGAAATATTAATGGTAGTTGTACCCAATACATCGTAAGCCACATGTAAATCGTAATCAAACATACCATTGTTAGAGATGAGTCTTATTATCTCAAGATTGATCTTATCTACCAACGGCATATGGATCGCAGCCATGTCAATCGGATAGAAACCACGAGCATCTGTAATTTGTGTTACAGGTGCAAAGCCAGTAGCGATACCTAAGTTCTGGCCAGTAAGACGATTGGTAGAACTGAACGACAGTTTAGTTAAGAAGAAGTCACTCATGATCGCTGGCAACGATTGGCTCACTACGTTGGCAGATGTAGTACAAATATCTGCACCACTCAAGTACTCAGAAGAACCAACTGGTATTGGTGCATCTGACATTGCGATATTAGTATTAGCCAATGTATTAGGATCAATGTCAAGCAAATCACGCATAGTGAATGAACCAGTATACGTGTTGTTGTACATTGAATACAATACATCAGAGAAACCATACTTGGCCATTGTGTCATCAAGAACCATCGCAATTGAATTATCAATTACTTCGCCATCTGAACTTCCAGGTAACGCAGAACGGAACGAGTTACTAAAACTATTCAATACTTTAGAAACATATCGAACAGGCGAAGTATGACTTTGATTGGACAGTGTTGGTTTAGTTGTCACTGATGCTACTGCGTTCACAATAGAACCAGGGAAACCACCTGATGTAAATGCTTCAGGAACCATAGAAGTCATCATGGAACGCGGTGTAATGATAAATTGTTTATCATTATTCAAATAGCTGGTAGGAACACTATCGAATACCACTTGGTTAGTACCGTGTGTATTAAATGTAGTACGGAATCCAATTTCACGATTACCTACTTGTTTTGTACTTACTTTTGTAATGTTATTAATTACGAAAATCATATTCGGATCAATGGATTTACTACCCATTGCAATACCAGGGTGATCCGTATAACCGTTTACCAGTTCACGTGTTTGTAAGTTATTACGCGTCACTTCAATTTCCATCATGAAGCGAAGACGTTGTGTGCCCCAACCATTAGCAATTTGTGCAACGCCTCGTTGTTGCGCTGATGGCGCTAGGAAACCAACGGTAATTGGTGCTACTGCATCTGGAGTGATTGCCTGTAATCCAGATAAATGTTGTTCAAATGTATTCTTCACACTGGCATCAATGTTAGCTTCTAGGGGACGGATGAACTGATCCCCATATGAGTTCGTTTGGGTAATGACTAACCGAATCACTCGAATTGTTTGAAGTGGACTAACGCCCAAGCCAACATTGTTAGATTGTGATGTGAATTGTCCTTGGTTATTGAACATTTGGTATTTCCTTAGGGTTATAGTTAATTACTGGTGCTGCTGTCAGATACTACTTCTGCTAATAACAGAAATAACTCTGCTATTCGATGACGAATGTTTTTCTGAATACCGTAACATCCTTGTTGCAATACGATATTAGAACCATCAGTCAATGCTTTGGGTAATGTCGATACCCAGTTATGCATACTCAACTTTTCTTCTAATGCATCGATAGACGATATAATAGACATATTGTTGACTTGATACTTGTTGCGTGAATTAGATGAATAAGGATAGCGTCGTTTTAATTCCTCAATTGTTTCTGCTTTCAATCGTTCACGTTTCTCTGAACTGATCAATATAGTTTCTTCTGTTTCAACTAATGGCTTGCCTGTTGCCACTAATGCCAATTCTTGGAAACCATACCACCACAATAAAGCACCACTAATAGCCAAGATGATTTTAATATCATTCAGATTCAAGTAAGGAACTGCTTGACCTGAAATGACTTTATTGATCATCATACGACCTAAGTTATACTGTGCATCTTTTAAATCATTACCTGTTAATGTACTTGTTGCTATTAACATTTGATTCAATAAGTCCACTGGTACATTAGGATCTATTGCATGTAATACTTTTCTAGGGTTTTCCAAATAGAAAGAAATGATTACAGGTACATCATCACTGATGCTTTGACGAGCACGATATGATTCTAATACTGATGGTGAATTGTTTTCGTTTACTGTTGCTTTGTCCTTTGGAGTTGGTTTTACGTACAACTTACCAGCCATGAATGTTTTCTCAATTTGACTAAGTTTTTGGTTTTCTGTTTTAAAGATTACCTTAATCAAATTAAGTTTAGGATTACGTCCTGATATGTCACCTAATGATACTTTCTTGGTGATAATAGATCCCATCATGAAGTCAGGGAAATCATCTTTAGAGATTGATGATATTACTGCCGCATCTAATGTACGGTCTTTAGATTGTTTTTCCTTATCAATAGTTTCATTGATGTAAATACGTAAACGATCTACTGCTGGGTTTTCAAAGATACGAGTACGGTACAGTAAACGATACGCTTCGTATTCTTTAAATGCCGTGCCAATTTCTTTATCTGAACGCACAATAAATTCACCTAAGATGAATGCAGCTGGGCGTAACAATAAAGAATAAGTAATTAAGTCAATATAGTCCTTACGGAAATAGGTACGATTCTCTGTTACTTTAGATTTGTCTTCTAAAGCATCCATGTTTGTTTTTAAATCACTAGGAATTACTACGCCTGATTTATTAACAATCCAATCAACCATTACATTGAAATCAAACAACTCGTAAACATTAATCAAGATACGATTCAATTCTTGAAACAAATGACTGATTTCAAAAATATCATCCAAGGCTTGGCGCATTTCTATCAAATATTCGAACAAACAATTTTGCCAAATAATTGGTTGTGAATTTACATACTGATTAAATTCTAAGAATGGATCGGTACGTCCATTAATGTTGTCTAAGTTTTTACTGGCGGTTAGATACTTGACATTGAATGTAATCTGTTGATCTTCCTTCTTCACAATGACAGAAGATAATCCTTCTACCGAATATATTTCCATTAATGATATTTCCTTGATAGTTAACTAGTAGCAATATGATAATATATGTTCGATTATTTTTAACTTCCATTAAATAACGTCACAGTAAACAGGGTCCAAAATAGGACGCCTGTTTATCTGTTTTTACGAGTTGTTTAATTAGAATTCGAAGTCATCTGATCCAGTACTAGGTTCTGAAGATTTTTGTTGGTAGTTGCCACCGCCATTATTTTTGTTTTGCCAGCCGCCACCGTTGCCACCATTACCACCTTTTTTAGATTCTTTAGGATCGGCGTATTCTTTAGACAAAGTAGCTGCTACTACGGCATCGGTAATGTTAGCATAGCCAACTGCTGTTGCTGCCGAGTTTTCACGTTTGTCCATCGGGTTACCTTGTGAATCCAAGATCTCATAGAAACGATCACTAGTAATCAATGGGAATTTGATCTTAGGACGGTTGTTACGTACATAAGACAAGTACACAACGCCTTCTTTATCTTTACCAATGAACAAGTCACCGTCACGAATAGGGTCACCTTTAAAACCTTGTTGACCATTGCGACTGATGCGGATCACACGACGTTCACCATCTTGGAAACTTGGTTGGGCTACATCGCGCAACATTTGCATAGCTACGAACCAAATACGTGGATCACCTAATGCTACTGAAATTTTACCGTTGTCGGCATCACCATCAATGTTGGTCCAAATAGCAATACGAACTTTGTTACCAGTTACAGTAACTTTGAAAGTAGCACGAGAATGTTCGCCCTCGCCTTTCAAGTCCATAATGCGAGCATGAGTAATGTTGTTGGCATACATTGAAGTAAAGTTTGTTTGAGCCATTTGTTTAATTCCTTATTAAAAATGTAGTACGTATTCTGTCATTAATTTAGCATTCTGATAATTATTAACTTAACAGATCTACTAAGTATTTCTTGATTTCAGGGTCTTTGATTTTAGCAACATCTCTAACGATTCTATCAGATGCAGTCACGACAGACCATTTCTGTTCATTCGCTAAGTTAATTACTGCTTCCCTATATCTAGAGGGAATAGGTAAAAATACTTCTTTGTCACCAAAGATCAAAATTATTTTTTCATTAAATGGGAAACTAACCATTTTAGAACCATGAGTTAGTTTCGTATACCAAAGATTTCTTGGTTTTAGTTTACCAGTATGTGACTCTAATAAGATAAGCTTACTAAAGTTATATATTGAAACGAGATCATAGGGTACGTGCGTCAGCATCACAATTGATGCTGTTGACTTGTCTGTGATTTTGTTTTTATATACTCGAATTCTTTGTGGTGCAGTTAGACTTGTTTCTGGTTTATTAATATTCCTTAAAAGTAGGTCTAATACTTTATCCGAAATTTCTTTATGTTCTTTCTGTAGTTCTGTTTTAGGTACCTTTAATAATGCATGTGGATAGAGTTTTGATAATCCCTCATATCTCGATGCATAGAATACAGGCTTGATTCCTTTTCCCTCCTTAGAACAAAATTCAATTATAAAACTCATTTCACGATATACGGTCTTTACAAATAAAGGGACATTATTGTCTTTACGTACGAATGAATCAAATGCATTCAATACGTTACGAATCAATGTATTTACATTAATCCATATTTCACCGTAATCATAAATAGGTATACTATTGTGTTTAGTCTCAGGGTGCATATTCAACAGCGACTCAAATGCTAAACTGGTCGCTATTGAAAGGGGGAATTCCCCCATCACCCTTTGATCTGCAGGATCGCTAAAGAACATCGTTAATTAACCCTACTAATAATCGGTTAGCTCTATCTATCTCATTTTCACTCAGGGTTCTTTCCAGATAAGGTCTGAGTTGTTTTTCAATAGTCTGAGGTGTAATGAGTACAGGCACATAATTAGATTCTACGTCCATGAATGATTCTTGGTCTAGGACGATATCGTCTTTCTTCACTGGTTTCATAGTCCAACGTATGTCGGGTCTATGTCTAACCAGTGGCATCTTATCAGAAAAGATAGGATGATTATGCTCTGCTGTGATGCGGACATTACAATGCATTGGTAAATCTTTCACATTCGATGCAATGAAAGCAAAAGATGTATCCATATCCATATTAGTAACATTTAACGTTTTAAAGATAGTTGCAGACTTATTCTCTATAAACGCAGCTTTAAATGTCCCGTCTGGAAATATGTCTACATGTACCATACCTTTTGGATCTTCTTCACCATGAGATATTCTAGAGAAGCTTCCCTGTGCAAAGATTCTTTCAAAGGTACTATAAACATGTATGTGTCCGATAGAAATAACATACTTAACTATTTTCAGATATTCTTCTGAATTGTGTTTAGGTGCTTTTGCTATTTCTGGTAATTGATATTCAAAGTTACCATGCATTACTGCTATATCTACCTTATCAATATTATTAGCTATTAATAAGTCTTTTACCTGACTCAAGGTTTCTTCTGGATTTTCTTCCCATTCGTCTGGTACATACAATACATACAAATCAGTAACATCATTGTATTCAATTGAAAGTGTATCAAAGTATTTTAAATCTACTTCTAATTTAGCTTCTTCATTGATTAATTCAAATCGTCTAGATTGTTTCCAATCATGACTAGGTGTTCCTTCTAAGATACGTAATTGTGCATTATATTTTTTACAGAACCTAAGGAACTTAAATATAAACACATCTACTTCATAAGACTCTATCTGAGAAAGATTAACTAAGCGATCATAAAAGTCACCACCTATGTAAATCGTGATTACCTGTGCATCTAAGTCTAAATACTTCTTAAATTCTTCTGTAAACACTTCCATTATTTCTTCAGCTATTTTAGCTGTAGGAGTCACGTTGTGTGCCATGTGCACATCACTAAAGAAATAGTTGGCGACTTTCTTGTTCATGTATAAATACCTTTGTTATTCTATTTCTTCAAAATCGAAGTCAGACGGAGCTTTCATTTCTATCTTTTCAGATGAATTGATAATACTACTTCCATTACTGTCCATAGATTTATCAGAACCAGCATTATTACCTTTAACCAAACCATAGTGTAAGAATAACTTATACCATGCTTTGTCATGTGCTGAGCTATCACCTTGTTGATGATGTAGTTTCTCAAACAATACTTCCCATGTTAAATCATCAGCTAATTTAGGGTAGTTGTCTTTGATTTGTTTAGCGTATTGAAACACAGCAGGGATACGATTGGTTAAACCAATATCTTCTACTAGTACGCGTTCTTTCACTGTTTCATCAAAATGATGTCCGCTTGTATTTGTAAAAGGTGGAACAACAGCTACCACAGAACCATCGGCAGCAATTATCTGGACAGGATAATTACCTTTAGACACATAAGCTTGCCAGTGTGCAAAAGAGATATTGGTTTGTTCTGTGTATTTGTCTTGTTCATCTGGTGTCATTGAAAACAATGGTAAGAAGTGATTTACGAATTCATTCTCACGAATAGTTTTGATTTCATCACCTACAGGCTTGATGATATCTTTAAGTACATCTTCAATATCGTACTCTTTACTATGGAAATCTTTTTTGATTTGTGCTAAGTCCATACTACTTATTCCTTCTATTAGCCATTGTTGAATCGTTCAGAGATATACATGAACTTACTGTCTTTCTTAGTAACTAATCCGGCTGCAGTATAACCGATTGCTTCAGAATCAAATACAGTTACTTTTAAACTGATAATAATCTCAGCACCATTACTACCAGAATTGTATTCAGCCATGTCGACATTAGCACGTTGAAAGTATTTCTCTAGGTATGCAGTTAATTTAGGTTGTAGTGCCCCAATAAGCTCTACAGGATCATTCTTATGTTCAGCGACATCAGATGGTGCGGCAAGCAATATACGGTCATACAGGACGCTCTGCGCGCCATCCGTAGTATAGAAGTTAGCCAATAATCGATCTAACTTATCACTTGGGTTTGTCACCCATCCAGCACTAGACATGGTAGGTAATATTGTATCCATTAATAATCTCACAAAAAAATATATACATGTGAAAAGTAAACCTACTCCTAGAATCAGGAGTAGGTCTGTTTTTATAATCGGCCGCCAGTAGGATCTGTTGGATCAAATTCATTATCCGAATTCAACATCAAAGACATCCAATCCCATGTATTGACAACGTCTAGTTTCTCAACAGGTGACAGTGGTCTATCACCTTCTTCGAGATCATCAATATAGAATTTGAATCGATGACTGATTTCTTCATCATCCTCTACTGTTTGAAGCACACCACTCATTACCTTGCGATAATCGTAATGTTCTTCACCTATATCATTACCATGTTCATTGATGTAAGTATCAGAGAAACCATCTAAACGATCTTTCAAATACAATGCACGTGTTTCAGGATGCGCCATCATGTAACGTTGGGTAATTATATTGGCCGTTTGAGCCATATAAATATTTCCAATTTCTCGAAGAGTATCTTCAAGCATGAAATTATGGTTATTAACTAATGCTGATGCTCTGGCAATTGCTTCACTACCATTAAACTGTTCGTACATTCCATAGGTGTTCTCTATGAATGACGCTGGTACACCCATTGTTTGTAACTGTGATAATTGATTTCCTAAGAATTCAACAGTACGCATATCGGGCAGACCATATACGGCCGCATCGAATGCATCGCTATTACCATATGCTGCGAACATATATACTCCTATTAAGCAAAGATTGCAAGACCAGCATCTATTTCAGGTGTGTTAGCTGCTTCATCACTGATCCACTGCGCAGTAGATAATGCCACTGGCTTAGGAATATCCAATGAACCAGCCATGCCTGTAATACTACGCATATTTGTAACATTCATAAACGATCCAAAACATTGTCCAGCTTCTGCCATCTTATTATCTAATAAGATCATGAAGTTTTCTTCATCACCATCAAAGTCAGCATTATTATTACCTACTGTTAATGGGGATACAGATGTAGATACGTCATTAATGTCATATCCATTCAAACCATTCTTAACGAGAGGTATGTACACTAACTGGATAGATCCGATAAGCAGTGATGGATTTCGATTCATGAAACATGGAATGCCCTTATAAGGTGATTCTGCTATCAACTCTTTAAATAAAGCATCTAACAAAGGATGGTACGATAACGCATACTGATCCAAGAAATCAAATATCTTATTTGGTGACCAATCCATTTTAAGTAACTTATTAACCAAATGTATCTTAAATACATTCATAGCTACCGGCCATGGTATATGAATTTCATCGTAATCATGTTTAGTTGACAAAGAAGTAATTACTGTACGGAATGAATATTCCACACGGCTACCACTAATCTGTCTGCGAGCAATACCAGGTTTACCACCAAATACATCTGCATAGGTAGTTTCGTGATATGTTGCTAACTGACTTAAAAACCTTGGAATCTTAGCCATACGTACACGTTCAGATATCAGCTTAGTACCAGTATCAATACCTGTCAATATACGGATAGCATCAATCATTACTGGTGTAGTACTATCGTAGTTAAATGCTGCTCCGGTTTTCTCCATGATCAATAAAGATTTATTAGGGATTTGAATATAGTTACAAAATAGCAAATGCTTATTCTTTTTGATTAACCAATACAAATCATCCACTGGTTTCTTCTTTTGTTTGTAGTGTCTGTTAAAGAAGAAGAAGTCCATGTACTTGTCAAAGTTATCTACAAAGAAACCATAGTTCCTTGTATGTAAATCTATTTGTTCTAAAGACTTAACAATATCCTTAAACTTTTCTGTCATGTTTCCTTTGAATCGATAATCCTGATCACATAGGTACATTAACATATCAAACTTATTAGGAAACTTAGATAGGAAGTTTCTCAACAATATCCAGATCTGAGGATGAACAAATGGACGAGTACCTTTTGGTGCACGTGCCCAGATGTATGTTTCTATATCCTCATCCACAGGTTCTTTAACTGGTTCACGGCAGTTATCACATATTACATTTATTTTAGACCTTCCTATTAAGGTCCCACATTGGCACTTTGGTAATGAATCAAAAGTTTCTGTTCCAATTACACTATAAATAGTATCATTGAATTGTTTGTTATCTTCCTCTGAAGAAATCACCACATCATTAATTATTACAGGGTCAAAAGGTAACTGATCAAACGTTTTATCGTTATCAACAAGAGACAGCATCACACCCATTGGTATTTCCTTTTTGGTTTATGGTTGGCAAGTTACTCACATATTGACATCAATGATTTTTTTTACTTGAGAGAAAAAAATAAATAAGTACCAGGGGTTTCCCCCTAGTACCTATCTATCTATGTTTCTATTTCTTACAAGTTAAAACCACCTGTGTTGAAACCACCACCGAAACGGCCAGTTTGTGCAACAGTACCTTGGTTAGTACCTACGTTGAAGATACCGGTGTTAGACGGTACAACCATCGCAGATTGCAAGTAAGAAGCACTTGCACGTTGACGCAAACCATGATCCAACATCAAAGCGTTAGGCTGAATGTGGAAACCAGAAGCAGAGAATGCTTCCAAAGCTGCGATCACCATTGCAGACTCAGCGTTCACACGAGTTGCATAACCAGTCAATGTTGGGTTAGACACAATTGCTTCGATCATCTTCCAACGTTCGCTTAAACGCAATTCAACAGGTACGCTTGCGTTGTTGAATGTTTCAGTCCAATCGCGGATAGCATTCTCATTGTTACCACCTAAGAAGTTACCAGCCATTGCTGTACCGATGGCTTGCAACGGTTGTTGCTTACCTTGGTTGTCAGTGTAGTAACCAACATGAATACGGTTAGCATTCAAGTTACTGAACAAGTTGTAATCGTTGAAACGGTAAGTACCAGTAGTATCGTTCATGATGTTAGCAACGAAGTTATCTGGCAATGATGGATCAGCTGCTTTCAACTTAGCTTGGTACTGAATGCTGAAACGACCACCAGTCATTGAATCCAAAGCTGCAACGATTTGCTTCTTGGCATCGTTTTGACGAATACGGCCAGCTTCATCTACACCTGCATTAGATGCAGCTTCTACGAAACCAGACATCCAAGTGTGAGCCCCAGTATCAGGAATGTCAACAGAGATAGCCAAAGTAGGCATCACGTTTTCAACCATCAATTGGTTAAATGCTGCATCAGAGAAATCAGTTTTGTTGCTAGTGTCAATGCGAGCATGAACACCATTAGGTTTGATTTCATAGCCCAAGAAACCGATATCATCATGAGCCAACACACCGTTACGAGCTGGACGGAATTCTTCTACCCAGTAGTTGTTTTGAGAAACAGCACAAGATGCGAAGAAAGCAAGCAACCAAGCTTGTTTAGATTGTGATGCAATGTGAATTGGATTCACATCAGAGAATACTAAGTTAGCTACGAAAGTAGGACGCTTCTGCATTTGTTGCTGCATGAAGAATGCACCTTGTTGTTGCTGTTGGTTAACTGATGCATCATACAACAAGTCCATGAAACCAGTGGCACGTGCCAATACAGCGCGTTCCAAAGGACGACCGGGTTGTGCGTTGTATGCTTGTGCAATTGTTTCGATCACGATGCTAGATGCTGTTGGGTTGTTGTAAGCATCCATTTCGGTTGGTTGTTTCAAACGTACTTGAGAAGAGATACCCGCTTGACGGTCATTCTTTTCCAAGTTCAATTTAACATCGATACCGTAGTATTCATCGATCACACGGCGGTTAGCTGCCAAGTAGTTAGCAACAGCCTGAGTCATCAAAATGCCGTCTTTGTAATCAAAGCCTTTGCCCAACTCAGATACTTCTGCGTAGAGCAATTTTTGACCAGGATAACGTGCTTGTACTTCTGCTGTAGCGATTTCCAACATTTGACCATTATAACAGTCACCTGCAGTGTAATAGATGTTGCAATCTTGACCAGCAACTTTAGTAGCTGAAACGATAGGACCATTAAAGCTGTCACCAACCAACACAACGTGGTAAGCTACAGGCACTGATGCATTCTTGCCTTCAGACAATGTAACCACGAAAGCTGATACGTCAACAGCTGCGTATTTTTCTTTTTCGATCGGCAATACTTGAATGTCAAAGTTCTTCGTGATGTTCTCATCACGATATTCTTCGGTAGCACGTACAATACGTGCAACGATTTCTGACATTGGCATGATGCTTTGACCGATACGGCTCAAGTCACCTTGGTTCAACCAGCCCCAAGACTGATTAGATGGTTTCTGGTACATACGTTGTCCTTGATTTACGTTTTGTTGTTGTGGTGCAGATGTAGCTTGCTGTTGAGCGGTATTGCTCTGGTGGATCAATGAACCCATATCACCTAAAGATGATGCAGATTGTTGGGTTTGGTTTTGACGAGAGTCTTTAACGGCCATGGTATTGCTTCCTTGAGTTTTATTAATTAATCGCGAATTAATTGCTTCTACGTTTGTATTAGCAATTAGATATTATATATGCATTTATTTTTTGAATCAAGACACTATATCTTCTTTTGCGTTGGACTAGCCAACAGAAGAGAATAGTCTCACATATAATATATAAAAATAATGCAAAATGTTATGAATGCAAAATCTTTAGGAATACCAACATGTTTGACTACCTTGGAATAAACACACGAATCCAGTATGGAACTATAAAGATACCAGGTTGGGATTTAACCACTGACAATCTCTTCTACAATATTAATAAAGCTGAAAATTATTATCATGACAATCCTACTTACAACTTTGATAATGATATTCTCAAGTCTTTATTAAGCAGTTTCTATATTCCTACGTCTATAGATCCTAATGCCGCTTACCATTACATCAGGGCAGATGGTTTATTCAGTACTACTACATTCGGAATAACCAGCGCTATTAGTAAAGGGAGAATGCATAAAGGATTCTTCTATGGACAAGGAACAAATGAGTTGGTAATGGCTTATACATCTGAACTCAATATAAGTCTATTACATAACAACTGGAAAACATTACAGCCCATACGGGTTTTGAGACATGAATTTGATTCACTCTCATATATAAACATTAATGGTAAAAATAATTATTCTGATGCTCCTAGCTTTGCTGTAATAGGTATAGACATTACTAAACTATACATGATGTATTACTATTGGCAGAAAGCTGAAAAGGCCAAATCATTATTAGAGGGAGGTACAGAAAGAAACGTGGGACACTTTATTGCAATGTATGTTTTACCTAATATGATCGAATCACATAACGACGTGGTAATCATTAATAAGTATTACAACAGAGTAAAAGGTTTACCTGATGTTTCTAATGTTAGGCATACGCCACAGTTTTTTACTATTAATGTTAAGAAAGTTTTAGATGACCAGATTACAAATCATCTTAAAAGAATGTCTACTAGTAAATGGCCGATAGTACAGATAGGTCAAAACACCATGCTAACAAATAACAAGTCTATTATAGACCACATGGAATTCGCTAGTGATTTAATCAACTATCAGAACAAATGGTTATGGTTTTTATCTAACTTTAAACCAATGATCTATTTATTATCCGTAGGTGGTAGTGAGTCTGTAATTAATAAGAATAAGTTTGTAATCAATACGTTCATTAGGGAATTAGATAGAATGATTAACGATGGTTCATTCTCTATATCTCCATTAGTTCCTATTAAAGAACTATTGGTTAAAGAATTAGCTGAATTGAAAAAACTGTGTAAATATTAAAACTACTAGGGGGCTTGCGCTCCCTAGTAGTCTTATGAACTTAATAGAAGTCCGATAGTAATTTAGTTTGATTTTTGTTAGACATGAAAATGCCAAGTGTTTCTAAGATGAAGTAAAACAATACACAGATATCAGATACCATTGAACGCTTATCTACATGTTCTACAATCTCCATAGGGAGAGCTGTAGTAGCAAATAATTCTCTTGGTACTAAGAATGCCCCAAAGTGTTCACGATCTGATTTACCCATGTAATCTAATAGACGCTGGGCTAGTTCTTTATCTTCTATACTTTGAATCCAAGCTTGTGTACGAGCTTTGTTGTCAAGGGTTGTTTTTACTTTTACTACTGAGAATGGAGGAGGTGCTGAGAAACCATACTTAGGTCCGAATACTTCATTCCAGAATGTATAGTGTCTATAGTTAGACTTAGTTTCATCTAGTGTGTAAGATTCTTTTCCTTTCACTTGTCCAGTACGATAATAAACGTGTCCGCCTTCATCTACATCAGATAGAATAGTTCTTTCTAAGTCGGCTACTTCTTTTAACAGTGTTCCTAAATCGATCATATTACCAGTGGAAACAGTAGTACAAATGTTCTCCATAAAGTCGGCTGCTTGTTTTACTACCGCCACAGGAGCATTAGAAGATTTCAAATGCACACCTTTAATTTCCATCTTAGGTTCTTTATAGATGTTACCCTCTTGATAATGGATTTGAGTAAAGTAATGTTTCGTTTTGAACGTAGGAATAAATGGTTCAAACTTAAATTCATTCTTCATTGCTACTTGGAACATACGTTTAACTTCAATACCATGATTAGCAGACATCAAAGCCAAGATGTGTTTCAATGTACATACCGCAAAGAACACCATCACAGCAAATACGGCATTACCTTCTAATGTAAAGTAATCAGCTAACAACATATCGTCTTCAAAAGACTCATCTAACAAAGCATCAATGTCTTCTTTATCTTCTACTACTTCAGCTACCTTAACCCAACGGATCCATTCTTGCACCGTAAAGATCGTAGAGTCAGTATCAGACATCAATGCGCTGTGTCTAATTGATTCTGGTAAGTAAGCCAATGAAGCAGGAACATTACTACTTCTAAAGAATGTATCAAAGAACAAAGCATACTTTTGTTGCATATGTGATATGTTTAAACATGTGGCTACTAATGTAGGTAACATATCCGCATACTGATATTCACCAGTTTGTGGTATTTTGTTTAATGGCTGAATGCCTTTAAAGTAATCACGATGAATTTGTACTGCTAAACAAATAATCTCTTCGCTGAATTTACCTACATATTTACCAGCAATCTCAGGAGTGAGTTCTTCTGTCGGTTGTGTAGGATTAGCAAAGTTACGAATCATCTCTTTTGCGAAATGACCATTTAAACGACTGATAGAATATAGATCACCAGTATATAAGAAGGCAGCTAATTCTAATCTGTTTAATTTATCCAAGTAGCTTTTGATTTCTTGTTCAGCTAATTTGTTAGTCCAATACTGTCTTGATGAACGTAAGATAAAACCAAACACTACATCTGAAGATGGATAATGTAAACCATATTCATTCATTGTACGTTCTAACTGATCATAGTCAGTATTATTAATAATGGATACAATGTTATTCAATGTTACTTGTGGAGTACGATAATGTCTGTTACCTGACAACATCTTTTCATTGTTAGCATTTGCAAAACCAGAAGTCACACGACAGTTAGATGTAAGAGTAGAGTGAACAGTACGTCTAAAGATAGGTGTAGAGGGCGTACACGATGCACCAGAGATAGAGTTAAGCCTTACCTTAGCATTGTTCTGATTGTTGTTCTCCATCGCTGCTAGAACGTAATCACCTGTCATCTCTGCTTTAAACTGTGCGTGTTTATGTACTTTACGTGCTGCTACTTTCTTATCGATGTAATCAGTTAGATATGATTGCTTTTCATCAGGGTGCGTATATGTAGTAAACGTAGGTGCGATCAAGTGTCTATTTTTAACAGAATCTTTAATGTAACCTGATAATGTCCCTTCTACTATTTCACGATCACCGTATATGTTCTTTTCTAAATATCTTACTTTAGGATCTTTAAATGGAAATAATCCATCTGGTCTTAAGTTTTTATTCAGGAACGATTTTACTTCTTCTTCTGTTGCTGTTGGGTTGTTTTTTAATAGAAATGCTTTTGCTTGTTGTATGTAGTGATTTAGTGGATCAATTCTACGTTTATATTCTTTCGCTTCTTTAAGAAAAGGACTATAGCCAAAATCTAATTCTTCTAATTCCATAGCTACTGTAGTCATTTATTTTTCCTTTCTACTAGTGATTACTGCTCTTCAGATATATAGCAAAACAAAAAAAATTAAAAGACTGCCAGCACTAACACCCCGAAGGATGCTAGTGCTGAAGTCAGAAGGAAATACCATGACGTCCTCTTCACCCGTGAGGCAACAACCGTAAAGGAACTAAATGGTTTGGCGCCGTCCACCAATGTCTTCGTCATGTTTAGGAACATCGCCCCGAAGACCCTTTAAAGAGCGAGGTAGACAATACGGATGTCTCTACCTTAAGTTGTGCGCTCACCTCATTATGAAGTGGTTAAAATTATTTTGGCCTTAACCTGAAGCTCTATTAAACTCTTATTCATACTATTAGAGAATAATGACAAAGAAATCAACCTATTGATTTTACTTTGAATCCATTTTCTACCAGTACCAAACGTAAGCGATCAATTTCATTTACATTAGTATCATAAATCACTGCTGTTAATTCTTGTTTTACTACTTCTTCAATTGTGTTTGAATTGATCCAAGGTACACCGATAATAGATTTGGTATTGTTTACCATTACTTCGATGTAGTTATAGCGTGTAGGGTCATCTGGGACGCCTGCAGGTAATGTATTGTATACAGTTGAATGTAGATGTACAATATCTGTACCACGATTCACTGCTGCCGCAAAAGTCAATTCTGCTAACACCAACACATTACGAAAGTCAGCACCAAGTTGTGAACTTGGATAAACTTTAAAGTTGTAAGTAGATCCTGGTTTAAAATTCATTTGTATTCTTTCTATAATGGAATCTTACGTAAAGCGATTGTTGTATTTGTCATATACATGTAAT
>RRZU010865654.1_pt1 | contig 19368 bp, 18 predicted proteins | sample 2165561 | NCBI WGS metagenome assembly RRZU01 (sample SAMN10456909, study PRJNA506462) | wastewater metagenome | isolation source: wastewater sludge | place: USA: Moscow, Idaho | reverse complement strand
GTTTCGACGCCAGGGTGCCGATCGCTCTCACCCGAGGGGGCCTTGGTGTCCGATCCCGCCGCCGCTGACGGTGCCGGAGGCATCGCGACGCCTGCCATTGACTATCGCTTCAACGGATAATAACATCCATTATATGCGAACAGAGGCCCCGCTCCTCGCTCCGATCTTCCGATCGGACGGCCAGGCGCGCCTACTGGCCGAACTGTTGCTCACCGGCGACGAGCTCAGCCTCACCGATCTGGCACAGCGGATCGACCTCGCCTACGCCACGGTGCACCGCGAGGCCGAGCGGCTGCTGGACGCCGGCATCCTTCGCGAGCGTCAGGTCGGGCGCTCGCGCCTCATCAGCGCCAACCCCGACAGTCCGGTCGTCGACCCCCTGCGCCAAATCCTCCTCGTCAGCACCGGCCCAAAGGTCCTGCTCACCGAAGCGCTGCGCGACATCGGGGGCATCACCTCGGCTTTCCTCTACGGCTCCTTCGCCGCCCGCATGACCGGCGTCCCCGGCCCTCCCCCGCAGGACGTCGATGTCATGGTCGTCGGCTCCCCCGACGTCGACTCCGTTCACCACGCCTGCGACGCCGTGCAGGAACGGATCGGCAGACCGATCAACCCGACCATCCTGCGCCCGGACGAGGCCCGGGGCCGTACCGCCTTCCTCGCCTCGGTGGCCGCTAGCCCCACCGTCCTCCTCCTCGGCGAACTCCCGTGGTGACTCCGCGGCTGCGCGCCGAACAGCGAAAGGCCATTGACGCCCTCGTCGCCGGCCACCGGTTGGAAGCCGTGCCCACCGACGACACCAGGGCTGACTCCTTCCTCACCCTCGCCGCTGACACCCTGGTCGATGTCGCCCACGTGCGACTCCCCCAGAATCGCTACAACCTCGCCTACGACGCAGCCCACGCCGTCGGAGAGGCCTTGCTGGCCCGTCATGGCTACCGCACCCGGAGCGGTCCCGGCCAGCACGAGGCCCTCGCCCGCTTCCTGCGCATCGTCTTCGACACCCCACCACACGACGCCGACGCCCGCCACTTCGACCGGATGCGCCGGGCCCGCAACCAGATGCACTACGAGGCGCGTCCGGTCTCGTCGGCCGACGCCGACAAGGCGGAGCGCACAGCCCGGGCCGTCCTCACCGCAGCCACGATGCCCAAGGACAAGCCGTGACCGACCCCATCTCCCACCACGGTCCCGTCCGCTACGAGCCGGTCGCAGTCAGCGCCGAGACCACGGTCGCCGCCGAGTTCGTCCCCGGCTCGGCGAGCGACACGGCATACCAGTTGGAGGCCGCCCTCGCGAAGGCGCGCTCCTGGGCCAACTCCAGGAGCAGGGCTACGCCTACCTCCCCATCACCACCGAGGGCCAGCTCGTGGCCAACCTACGCGACCAGCTGAGGACCTCCAGCCCCTTGGGGTGGGACAGTCGGCCATGGACGACCTGCTGGTGGCACCGGAGCGGGCTCCCAGCGTGTGGGTGCTCGGGCGACCAACCAGTCGGCCATGGACGACCTGCTGGTGGCACCGGAGCGGGCTCCCCGCGTGTGGGTGCTCGGGCGACCAAAGGGATACGCAGGCGGCGAGAACGAGCGCAACTGGAAGGCCGCTGCCGCCGAGACTCTCTCGTCGGTCGAGCTGCCCGCCTCATGCCGTGTGGGCGTGGAGATCCACTTCCGCCTCAGCCCCGCCCAGGTCGGCCGTCATGCCCCCGATCTCGACAACCTGGTGAAGGCGACCCTTGACGCCGCGGCGACCTGCATCGGCATAGGGCAGATCAGGGGACCCGAGCAGGCGGACGACGAGATGATCGACGTCATCGTTGCCACCAAACGTGTCGCTGCGGACACCGCGTCAGCTGGAGCATTCATCGCCATCTGGGCGCCGGAGAGTCACGGCCGGACGACGACGCCAGCGGGCTGACATCAAAGCTCCAGTTCAGGCGTCGGGCCCGTCGCGTAGCGGGAGGACCGCTGTGAAGGTCGCCCCGAGTCCCACGCCAGGGGACTCGGCGGACAACCGACCGCCGTGGGCGGCAACGAGGCTACGGGCGATAGTCAGCCCGATCCCCGACCCACTCTCGCCCTCGACCGACCGCCGACCAGGCACGCGATAGAACCGCTCGAAGACCCGCTCCAGGTCCGGCGCCGCCAGCCCCTCCCCGGTGTCGGTGACACCGACGCAGGCCGAAGAGCCGGACATGGCGCAGCGCACCGTCACCCGACCGCCCGGCGGCGTGGCCCGCACCGCATTGCCGACAAGGTTCGTCACCACCTGGCCGATCCGCTCCGGGTCGACGCGCACCGGCACCGGCGCGGTCCCACAGTCGATGTCGAGCGCCAGGCCCGCATCGACCGCCTGCGCGCGCAGCCGCCCTGCCGCTCGCTCGACGCCCTCACCCAGGTCGACGTCGACCAGCACGAGCGTCAGCCGCCCCTCGTCGGTCCGCGAGAGGGCGGACAGGTCGTCGGAGAGCCGCCGCAGTCGGCGGACCTCGTCGCTGACCAGGGCCAGCCGCTCCGGCTCGACCGGCATGACGCCGTCGATCATCGCCTCGACGGTGCCGTCGATGACGGTGAGCGGGGTCCGCATCTCGTGGGCCACCTCGCCGAGCAGCCGGACCCGGCGGGCCTCGGTCTCGTGCAGCTGCTGCCCGAGCCGCTGCACATCGTCGGTCAGCTCGGCGAGCTCGGTCGTGCCGGGCGTCGGGAGCGGGCCGTCATACCTTCCCTGCGCCATGGCCCGCGTCGCCGTCCGCAGCGCATCCAACGGACGCACCAGCCGGTATGCCGCAAAGGCGCCCACCAGCGCCGCCGCGACGGCCCCGATAACGGCCCCGACGAGCAGCGCGCGGTCGACCGCGTCACCGAACTGTTGCCGCAGCACCATTCCCGACCCCATCCCGGAGCCCGGCCCCATGCCGGCGGGGCCCATCCGCAGGCTCTCGTCGAACAGGGCCGGCGCGAGCTGGCGGACGACGAGGAAGGTCGCGAGCGCGGCTACCACGGCGACGAGAAGGTGGGAGAGAACCATGCGGACGACGAGCCGGTTCATGACGCGCCGCCGCCGGGCCCCGGCCCCTCGACCGGGTCGAGGAGGAACTTGTAACCCACACTGCGCACCGTCCCGATCATCCGTGGCGCGGCCGCGTCGTCGCCCAGGGCCTTGCGCATCCCCCGGATGTGGACGTCGACGACCCGTTCGTCGCCGAAGAAGTCGTACCCCCAGACCTTCTCCAGCAGCTGGGCGCGCGAGAACACCCGCCCCGGCGAGCCGGCGAGCGCGACGAGCAGGTCGAACTCCAGTGCGGTGAGCACAGCCGGTATGCCGCCCACCCGCGCCTCACGCCGGGCGATGTCGACGCTGACCCGGTCGAAGAGTAGGACGTCCGGGTCGGCGGTCGATCGAGCAGCCCCTCCCGCTCCGGCCGCCGCGGACCCTGCGGCCCCTGCGACCGAGCCGGTCGGGGCGTCCGAACGACCCCGCCGCAGCACGGCCTTGACCCGCGCGACGACCTCCCGCGGGCTGAACGGCTTGGTCACATAGTCGTCCGCCCCGACACCGAGACCGAGGATCGTGTCGATCTCCTCGGCGCGTGCGGTGACCAGGACCACGTAGACGTCCGAGGTCTTCCGCAGGGTCCGCAGCACCTCCAGGCCGTCAATGTCGGGGAGCCCGATGTCGAGCAGGACCAGGTCGGCCGGCTCGGTCGCCAGCAGGTGCAGCGCCTGGGCGCCGTTCGCCGCCTCCTGGACGAGAAAGCCCTCGGCGGCCAGGTAGGCGCGCAGGATCTCTCGGATCTGCATCTCGTCGTCGACGACGAGCACTCGCCGCGGCATCGCGTGCCTCCTCCTGGGGTCTGCCTCCAGGGTAGGCGGGCTGCCCAGCCGCCGACGCGGCCCCGGCGGCGGCTTCTCGGAACCTTCACACTTCGACGCCTCGGGGCTTCACAGGCGCCGCGTTGAGTCGGATATCAGCGCACGTCAGACCTCGACCTACCCAGGAGCACGACATGTCGACCCGGACCCGCACCGCCCTCGGCCTCGCCGCAGCGCTCGTCGCCGGTGGCGCCTTCTACGCCAGCCAGGCGACGGCCACGCCGGCCGCCACCACCTCGACCTCCGCCGCCGGCGCGTCAGCTGCGTCAACATCTCTCGACCCGGCCCTGGCCGCCAAGCTCGTGGCGCTCGTGGACGAGGAACGGATGGCGCATGACCTCTACCAGCTCTTCTCCGACCGCTACGACGGCGCCAGACCGTTCAGCATGATCGTCCGCAGCGAGACCCAGCACACGGCCGCTGTTCGGAGCCTGCTGGCGACATACGGGATCGCGGACCCGACCACCACGCTGTCGGCTGGGACCTACGCGACGCCGGCGATCCAGGCCCTCTACGACCAGTGGAAGGCCGCCGGGCTGGTGTCGGTCGAGGCCGCCGAGAGGGTCTGCGTCGACCTGGAGACCCGCGATATCGCCGACCTCGAGGCGGCGCTCGTCGGGGTCAAGCAAGCCGACATCCGGCGGGTCCTCGAGAATCTCATCGCCGCCTCGGAGCACCACCTGCGCGCCTTCACGGCCGCCGTCGCCAACACCTCCACGACCGGTATGCCGGCCGACGGCTCGTGCCTGGACTCCAGCTCCGGCGCGGGCCCCGGCATGGGCCACGGCATGGGCTCCAGCTCAGGCTCAGGCTCAGGCCCGGGCATGGGCTACGGCAGGGGCTCCGGCATGGGCTACGGCAGGGGCTCCGGCATGGGCGATGGCGCCGGGAGCGGCGACGGCTACCGCGGCGGTCGCTGAGCGATCGCGTCCACCAAGGGTGGGAGAAGCACGCAATGGCGCGGATTCAGGGCGTCATACGGTGCTTTTCCCACCCTTGGTGACCGGCGGGAGGGGCGAGACGGCCGGCGCGAGGCCACTGACCGGAACCGCGGGCCCCGGGTCACGGACAGGCGGTGGCGAGGGTCTCCAGGGCGCGCAGCCGGGCGTCCAGTCCGAGGGCCTGGTTGGTCACCATCACCTCGTCCGCGTGGACCCGTTCCGCGAAGGACGACAGGTATGCCGCCACGGCCGGCCCGTCGCCCACTGCGCAGTAGCGCAGCATGTGCCGAGCCTGCGCGCCGGCCGGCCCGGCCATCAGCGCGTCGACGTCGGACTCGCTCAGCGGCCCGGAGGCCGTGACCATCCGCCGGGCTCGGGAGCGCAGCACCTTTTCGTACATCGAACCGGCCTCGGCCGGGTCATCAACCGCCACGACATTGCACGCCGCGATGACATAGGGCTGATCGAGCTGGTCGCTTCGCCGGAAGCCGGCGCGGTACGCCTCGACCGCCTGCTCGAGGGCGTCCGGGGCGAAGTGGCTGGCGAAGGCATAGGGCAGCCCCAGCGCAGCGGCGAGCTGGGCGCCATACAGGGACGAGCCGAGGATGTAGAGCGGGACGTGCGTTCCGCGACCAGGGGTGGCCGCGATCCCCTCGATGCGGCTCTCGTCGCCGAGATAGCCCTGCAGCTCGAGGATGTCCTGCGGGAAGTACTCCGAGGCGCGCGGGTCCCGGCGCAGCGCGAGCAGCGTGCGCTGGTCGGTCCCGGGGGCGCGGCCCAGGCCCAGGTCGATCCGGCCCGGGTGCAGCTCGGCGAGCGTGCCAAACTGCTCGGCGATGACGAGCGGGGAGTGGTTCGGCAGCATGATCCCGCCGGCGCCGACCCGGATCGTCGAGGTCGCCGCCGCGATGTGGGCGATGAGGACCGAGGTGGCCGCGCTGGCGATCGCGGACATGTTGTGGTGCTCGGCGTACCAGATGCGCTCGAAGCGGCCCAGCGCCTCGGCCCGCTGCGCCAGGGCGACCGTCTCGAGCAGCGCCTCCCGGACCGGCTGGCCGCGCCGGACCAGGGCGAGGTCGAGGATCGACAGGCGCATCAGCCGGCGATGAGCGGGGCCAGGGTCTGCCCGAGCAGGGCGACGCGCCCCTCGATGTGGCCATTGCAGGGGAGGTTGACCGTGACGCCGTCGACCCCGGTGGCGAGGATCCGCTCGTAGACCGCCGCGACCTCCTCGGGCGAGCCGACAATCGCCGTGGCGCGCCGGGCCCCGAGCTGCGGGATCCGCTCGATGGTCGCATCCATCTCAGCGACAGCCTGCTCGTGGGTCGGCGCGATGCACGCACTGGTCTGGTAGCTCACGGTGATCTCGGAGCGGTCCCGCCCGAGCCGCTCGCAGTGCTCGGCCAGGGCCGCGAGCTTGCGGGGGATCTCGTCGAGCCCGCAGATGATATTTGACTCGTCGGCATACTGGGCGACCATCCGCAGCGTCTTGCGCTCACCGCCGCCGCCGATCATCACCGGGATCCGCCCGACCGGGGCCGGGGAGTTCACCGCGTCACGCACCGAGTACCACGAACCGTCGAGGGTGGGCCGCTCCCCGCGGAGCATGGGCAGGATGATCTGCAGCGCCTCCTCCAAGCGCTCGAAGCGGTCGGTGAAGGTGCCGAACTCGAAGCCGAGCGAGGCATGCTCGAGCTCGTACCAGCCGGCGCCGATGCCGAGCTGGGCGCGTCCGCCGGAGACGATGTCAAGCGCCGTGACGGTCTTGGCCAGCAGGGTCGGGTTGCGGTAGGTGTTGCCCGTGACGAGCGAGGACAGCCGGACCCGCGAGGTGCGCTGCGCCAGGGCGGCCAGCACGGTGTAGCACTCGAGCATCTCGTTCGTCGGGTCCCCGAGCATGGGCAGCTGGTAGAAGTGGTCCATGAGCAGGACGGTGTCGAAACCGCTGCTCTCGGCCTCGACGGCCTGGGCGGCGATGGCCCCGAAGAGCCGGTCGCTGCCGGTGTCGGGATAGGTGAAGTTCGGGATCTGGTAGCCGAGACGTGTCATGGTGTCCTCCCCCGCCGGTATGGCGGTTGTCGAGTCGTCCGTTCCGGCAGAACCGCGGTCCGAACCGAGTCGGTACCGCGGTCCGAACCGTGTCAGTACCGCGGTCCGAACCGTGTCAGTACCGCAGTCGGAACCGAGTCAGAACCGCGGTCCGAACCGTGTCAGTACCGCGGTCAGAAGAGACCGACGACATTGCCGTCGGCATCGATATCGATGGTGTTCGCGGCCGGCGTCGCCGACAGCCCCGGCATGGTCCGCATCTCACCGCAGATGGCGTAGATGTACCCGGCGCCGACGGCCGCCCGGACCTCGCGCACCGGCAGCCGCCAGCCGGTGGGTGCCCCACGCAGCCGCGGGTCCGAGGACACCGACAGGTGCGTCTTGGCGATGACGACTGGGAGGTTGCCATAGCCGAGCTCCTCGAAGCGCGCCAGCGCTCGGGCGGCCTCCGGCAGGTAGTCGACACCGTCCGCGCCGTAGATCTTCGTCGCCACCGCGTGGATCTTGTCGGTCAGCGAGTCGTCCAGGTCGTAGGTGTGCGTGTGCTTCGACGGCTGCTCGCACGCCTCGATGACAAGGTCGGCGAGATCGACCGCCCCGTCGCCGCCATGGGCGACATAGGTGCCGACCGCGGACTTGGCCCCGCCCTCGGCGGCGACCTCGGCGATCGCGGCGTGCTCGGAGGCGTGGTCGGTCGGGAAGGCGTTGATCGCGACGACCGGGGTCACCCCGAAGGAGCGGACGATCGCGATGTGCTTGCGGAGGTTCTCGGCGCCGGCCAGCACCGCATCGACGTCCTCGGCGAGCAGCTCCCACGGCAGTGGCTTGCCGGCGACGACTTTGAACCGGCCGGAGTGCATCTTCAGCGCCCGCACCGTGGTGACGATGACCGCGGCCCGTGGGTAAACCCCGGAGACCCGGCACTTGACGTTGAAGAAGCGCTCCATGCCCATGTCGGAGCCGAAGCCGGCCTCGGTGACGAGGTAGTCGCCCATCCGGGCCCCGACCCGGTCGGCGACGACCGAGGAGTTGCCGGTCGCGATATTGCCGAAGGGCCCGGTGTGGACGAGCACTGGGGTGTGCTCGAGGGTCTGCAGCAGGTTGGGCTTGAGCGCGTCACGCAGCAGCACGGCCATCGCGCCAGCTGCCTTGAGGTCCTCGGCGGTGACCGGCGAACCGTCATACGTATAACCGACAACGATGCGACCCAGCCGAGCGCGCAGGTCGGCCAAGGAGGTGGACAGCGAGAGGATGACCATGACCTCGCTGGCGGCGGTGATATCGAAGCCCGCCTGGCGCGGGACGCCGTCCATCCGGGCGCCCAAGCCGAGGACGATATTGCGCAGCGAACGGTCGTTGACGTCGAGCACCCGGCGCCAGGAGATATTGCGCGGGTCCAGCCGCAGCGGGTTGCCGTGGTGGAGCATGTTGTCGACGATCGCGGCGAGCAGGTTGTGCGCCGCCGTCACGGCGTGGAAGTCGCCGGTGAGGTGGAGGTTGAGCGACTCCATCGGGATGACCTGCGAGTACCCCGCGCCCGCGGCACCGCCCTTGATGCCGAAGGTCGGGCCCATCGAGGGCTGCCGCAAGGTGAGGACGGGCCGCTTGCCGCGTTTGGCCAGTCCCTGCGCCAGGCCGACCGCCGTGGTCGTCTTGCCCTCGCCGAGCGGGGTGGGCGTGATCGCGGTGACGACGACGCAGCTCGCCTCGGGTCGGTCGTGCAGTGCCGGTATGGCGTCCAGGGTGACCTTGGCGATGAAGCGGCCATAGGGCTCGAGGTAGTCATCCGACACCCCCGATGCAGCGGCGATCTCCACGATGGGAGTGATCGGCGCCCCGCGGGCGATGTCGAGGTCAGAAGGAAGTGGCGTCGATGGCACGGCCCTTACTGTAGGCACCCGAGGCGTCGGCAGACAGGGGGCGGGGCCAAAGGATTCCGCCCAGGTCAGCGGCCGGTGCCGCCGTAGACGACTGCCTCGCCCTCGGCGTCCAGCCCGAACGCGGTATGCACGGCCCGGACCGCGTCGTCGAGGCACTCCGCCCGGGTCACCACTGAGATGCGGATCTCGGAGGTCGAGATCATCTCGATATTGACGCCGGCGTCGGCGAGCGCCTGGAAGAAGGTGGCCGACACCCCGGGGTGCGAGCGCATCCCGGCACCGACGAGCGAGAGCTTGCCCACCCCGTCGTCATACTGCAAGGAGGCATAACCGGACCGTTCCTGGATGGCGCGCAGCGACTCGAGGGCGCGTTGGCCGTCCGCCTTCGGCAGGGTGAACGAGATATCGGTCAACCCGGTCTCCACCGCGGAGACATTCTGGACGATCATGTCGATATTGATGCTGGCCTGCGCCACCGCGGTGAAGATCTCGGCGGCCTTGCCCGCCTGGTCGGGAACACCGACCACGGTGATCTTGGCCTCGCTGCGGTCGTGCGCCACGCCGCTGACGATCGGGGCTTCCATGGACTCTCCTTCGCCATAGGGGTGCTGGACGACCCAGGTGCCGTCCTTGGCCGAGAAGGACGACCGGACGTGGATGGGGATGTCGAAGCGGCGCGCGTACTCGACGCATCGCAGGTGCAGGACCTTGGCGCCGTTCGCCGCGAGCTCGAGCATCTCCTCGCTGGAGATCGTCCCCACCTTGCGCGCCTTGGGCACCACCCGAGGGTCGGCGGTGAAGACGCCGTCGACATCGGTGAAGATCTCGCAGAACTGCGCCCCCAGGGCCGCCGCGAGGGCCACCGCGGGGGTGTCGGAGGCGCCGCGACCGAGGGTGGTGATCTCCTTGGTGCTCTGGCTGACGCCCTGAAAGCCGGCGACGATGACGATGTCGCCCTCGTCGATGGCCGAGCGGATCCGGCCGGGGGTGATGTCGATGATCCGCGCGTCGCCGTGGGCGGCGTCGGTGATGACCCCAGCCTGGCTGCCGGTGTACGAGCGCGCCTTGAAGCCGCGGTCGTGGATCGCCATGGCGAGTAGTGCCATCGAGATGCGCTCGCCCGCGGTGAGCAACATGTCGAGCTCTCGGGCCGGCGGGGCCGGCGACACCTGCTCGGCGAGGTCGCGTAGGTCGTCGGTGGTGTCCCCCATGGCAGACACGACAACGACGACCTCGTGGCCGGACTTCTTCGTGTCGATGATCCGCTGCGCGACGCGCTTGATGCCGTCGGCATCGGCGACGGAGGACCCGCCATACTTCTGGACGACCACGGTCACGGCATACTCCCGACAGGACTGGGACTTCGCCGCCCAAGTGTAGTGACGTCTCTCCTGGTGAGACCCAACGCCCGTATGCCGAGACCTCCACCTGACGCCGTCAGGCGATTCGGCCGGTGGCCGGGTCAGGGGTGGAGGGCGTCGAACTCCGCGGAGGCGACGGTCTCCTCGTCGGCGTCGCAGCGCAGGTGCTTGAGCACCGACTGAAGGACGCGCAGCGAGGCGGCCGCCCGCTCGCCCCAGGACGAGAGATAGCTGAACTGCCACCACCACAGGCCCTCGATGGTCCGCCCGGCGTCGACATGGCGCAGCCCGTGGCTGAGGTCGAGGGCGATATCGGCCAGGTCGTTGCTCAGCGACCCCTGGGCCAGCTCGGGCGTGGTGACCGGGTCGACGACATCGGCATACTCGTCGAGCCCTTCGAGCAGGTTGGCGAGGTTCGTCCGCAACGGGTCGAGGTCGGCGTCCGGGCCGGGGTCGGGCTCGAAGCGCTCCTCCGGGACGACGTCCTCGATGGCGCCGAGCCGGGCCCCAGCGAGCAACAGCTGGGAGGTGGCCAGGAGCAGCAGCGGTATGGCGGTGCCGGGTGACTCACCCGTGGCGACCTCGGTGACCGTGGCGAGGAACTCGCGCGCCTCGACCGCGGTCTGCCGGGCCAGAATGTCAAGGTCGGAGTCCGCCGTGGCGACCGAGCCGGCTGGCGCCTCCGGTGCGTTGTCAGCCATGGACAGACCGCCTTCCCTCGAACGCCCGACCCAGGGTCACCTCGTCAGCGTATTCCAGGTCGCCCCCGACAGGCAGGCCGGACGCCAACCGGCTGATGGTCAGGCCGAGGTCCTTGAGCAGCCGGGACAGGTAGGTCGCCGTGGCCTCGCCCTGGACGTTGGGGTCGGTCGCGAGGATGACCTCGGTGACCGTGCCGTCGGCGAGCCGGGCGACGAGTTCGCGGATCCGCAGGTCGCCCGGGCCGATGCCGTCCATTGGGCTGATCGCGCCACCGAGGACGTGGTAAAGGCCGCGGAACTCGCGGGTGCGCTCGACGGCGAGGACATCCTTGGGCTCCTCGACGACGCAGATGATGGTGCGGTCGCGGCGGGTGTCGAGACAGATCCGGCACTGGTCGGCCTCGGCGACATTCCCGCAGGTCTGGCAGAACCGGACGGTGTCCTTGACCCGCGCGAGGATCTCGGACAGCCGGGTCACGTCCGCCGGGTCGGCGGCCAGGAGGTGGAAGGCGATCCGCTGGGCGCTCTTGGGACCGACGCCTGGGAGTCTGCCCAGCTCGTCGATGAGGTCCTGGACGACACCTTCGTACACGCTGGCGAGCCTACCTGGGGGCGGCGACAGCGGCGCGGTACGCGCCGGAAGGTCCCGGCACTGCCCTGGGAGCCGTGCGGTTGGGTGGGCGCATCCAGAGGCGATGTGCGCTCGAGGACCAAGGTCGAGAGCGCAGTCGAGGATCAGGTCGAGAGCGCGTCGAGGATCTCGTATCGTCATATCGTGATCGACGCACCGGAGCAGGCCCCCGCCGGGCTCTTCGCCCTCCCGGCTCGACAGTGGGTCGACCTGTTCTACGACCTCGCCGTTGCCGCCGGAATCATCGCCCTCTCGGGGGCCTATGCCTATGACCACTCTGCCGTCGGCACCCTCTGGTTCGCACTGGCCTACGCGCTGCTCTGGTGTACGTGGCTGCTCACCAGTTCGGCGACCGGATCGTTCACCGCCGAGGGAGCCGCCCATTCGGTCTGGTCGGTCTCCCTTCTCGTCGCTCAGATGGGTGCGATGCTGCTGCTCGCCATCGCGGCGACCGACTCCGTCGACGCGTCGGCCGAGGTCTTCGACATCCTCCTGGGCGTGGCACTGCTGATCGTGGCGATCCTCGCGGTCCGCGCGCGCCGCCATGGTCTCGGCGGCGCGCGGCGGATCCCTGTCCTCGCGGGCCTGGCCACCCTCACCTTGGTCGGCTCGTGGTTCCTGGACGCTCGGCTGAGCCTGCTCGTGTGGTGCCTGGCGCTCGCTCTTGTGGCCTGGGCCGCCTGGGCGGTCACCTCCGACCCTCGCATCGACCAGCACCGGCTCCGCCATCGACTCGGCGAGCTGACGATCATTGTCCTCGGCGAGATCCTCGTGAAGATGGTCCTCACCGTGGGCGAAGAGACCTTGTGGTCGGTCAGCCTGGTGGCCCTCGTCCCCAGCTTCGGCATCCTGTCGGCGATCTGGTGGGCCTACTTCGTGACGGGCGACCGGTCCCGGTCCTCCAGTCGGGGCTCCCGGCGGGTGCAGGTGGCCGCCCACCTCCCGCTGCACGTGGGCCTCCTCGGTCTGGCGGTGGGACTGGCCAAGCTCGTCGTCGGGTCGGATTCCCTCACCCAGGCCGATGGAGCGACAGCGCTGCTCGCCGGTCCCCTTGCCGTCGTCATGGGCTCGCTCGCACTCGTCGCGTATGCCGGCGCCGTCCCCTCGCAGCGGGTGCTGCGGCTCGGGGCAGCCGCGGCGGCAGCGCTGGTTGTGGTCGGGGTGCTCACCGGGTTGACGGCGGCCCCCACGGCCTACGCCGGCTTCGCCATCGCCCTCGGGACGGCGGCGACGGCGGCCTGGCGTGGTTAGGTGCCGGGGCCGGAGTCGGGGTCGGGGTCGGGGCGATCTGGGTCGGCATCGGGCGGTAGGTCGTTGTAGGTGTCAGCGCGTTCCTGCCCGGACAACGCCGCGATGGCATCCATGACCGCGTCGGTGGCCAGGCGCCGCCCCTTGCCTGCGGGCAAGGCGCCATACCGGTCGGCGATATCGAGCGGCGCGCCGAAGGTGACGCTGACCGAGGCGATGGTCGGCAGCCGGGCCCCGACCGGCTGGATCGCATCGGTGCCGCGAAGTGCCACCGGAACCACCGGCACCTTCGCGGTGAGCGCGAGCCAGGCGACGCCGGTGCGGCCGCGGTAGAGCCGGCCGTCACGGGAGCGGGTGCCCTCGGGGTAGATGCCGAAGGCGCCGCCACCGTGGAGGACCTCCAGGGCGAGGTCGAGGGACTCCAGCGCCGCGCGGGAGGAGTGGCGGTCGACCGGGATCGCACCGATGCCCTCGAAGAAGCCGCGCTGCAGCGAGCCGCCGATGCCGGTGCCGGTGAAGTACTCCTGCTTGGCGATGAACCGGACGTGCCGCGGCGCCGCCAGCGGGATCGCGAAGGAGTCGATGAACGACAAGTGGTTGCTGGCGAGGATCACCCCTCCGGTGGGCGGCACATTGTGCGCTCCGAGGATAGTCGGCCGGTAGAGCAGGTGGGTCAGCGGTTTGAGCACGCCGACGCCGAGGTGGTACAGGCCGCTCACCCGTCGTGCTCCTCGATGACCCGGCCGCCGAGGAGGTCCTCGATGACGGCCTGGCCGACCGCTCCGGCGTCGCTGACGTCCTCGTCCAGGTCGGGGTCGGCATCGTCCGAAGCGCCGAAGACGGCACCCAGTGGCGGCACGGCTCGCAGGGTGGGCCGGGTGGCCGACGCGGCGGCCGGAGACGAGGCATTGGGCGCGCGACGTGGGTCGGCCGGGTCGGCATCCCAAAGCCGCCGGGCCAGGCGGGCCGGGGGTGCGTCCTCCGGCGGCGGCTCGTCGTCCAGCGGCGGTATGTCGTCCTCGTCGTAAGCCGGCGACGCACTGCGGACCGGCGCAGCGGTCGACGCCATACTGGATGGTCCCGAGGCGCGAGCCGGTTCCGCGCCGTTGGTGGGCTCGGCTGGGGCCACCGTTCCGGGGCCAGCCGCCGTCGACGTACGCCCCTCGGCGCCTGCGGGAGCGGGAGGCACCGTAGCCGAACCAGTGGAGGTACCCGCCCCCGAGCGGCTCGTCGGGCCGGAGCGGGGAGCTGCTAGGGGGCGGGTTGCCGACCCGGATGCCGAAAGATCCGCGCTGGGCGGGCCGAAACCACCCGAGCCTGAGCCGGAGCCGGAGGCGGAGCCTGAGCCTGAGCCGGGGCCTGAGCTGGGGCCTGAGCCGGGGCCGGAGTCGTCGCTCTCCCCGGCCGGCACCCCCTCGACCCGAACCTCGAGCCCGATCTCGTCGATCAGCGCCTGCCTGACGATCTCGGAATGGTTGCCGGCCCGGAAGGCCGAGGCGAGCCCGGTCGTTGCGATGGTGAGGACCAGCCGCTCGCCGGACAGGTCGCGGACCTGGGCGTGCGCGGAGAGGAAGGTCCAGGTCGCCCGGCGCATGGTGAACACCCGGGAGAGCACGTCCGGCCAGGCCCGGCGAACCGCATCGGTGTCGAGCCCGCCGGCGGAGGCAACAGGTGCCGGCGCCTGCCTGGGTGTCGACACCTCGGGGGTCGACACGGGGGGCGGTGACGATACCTCGGGTACCGATACATCGTGATTCGAGACGTCGACCGCCGCCCCGTGCTCCGGCACCTGGCCGGCTGCGGGCGTCAACACCTCGGGTGTCGGCGCCGGAGCAGCCGTCGACACGTCCGGGCTCGACACCCCAGCGCTCGACACCTCAGGGGCGGGTACCGGAGCAGGCGTCGACACCCCAGGTCTCGATACCTCTGGCGTCCGGGCGGGCGCGGGCGTCGACCCGGACAGCTCCAGCCGCCGCTCGATCCGGTCCAGGCGGGCGGCATACCCGCTGACCCCCGACGCCCCCGGCAGCAACACCCGGGCGCAGATCAGCTCCAGATGGAGCCGCGGCGAGGTCGCGCCGGTCATCTCGGTCAGCCCGGCGTTGACGATATCGGCCGCCCGCGACAAGGCTCCGGGTCCGAAGGCAGCCTGCTGCACCCGCATCCGGTCGAGCTGGTCGGCGGGGATCCCGCGCAGCACCGCCGAGGCCCCCTCGGCGGTCGCGGCGACGATGATGAGGTCGCGGAGCCGCTCGAGCAGATCCTCGACGAAGCGCCGAGGATCGTGACCGGACTCGATGACCCGGTCGACCTGGCGGAAGACGCCGGCGCCGTCCCCGGCAGCAAGCGCGTCCACGGTCGCGTCGAGCAGCTCCGCGTCGGTGAACCCGAGCAGCGCCGCGGCACCGTCATACGTCAGACCCTCCGGACCCGACCCGGCGATGAGCTGGTCGAGCACGGACAGCGAGTCACGCACCGACCCACCGCCGGCCCGGACGACGAAGGAGAGCACCCCCGCCGCGACCGGCACGCCCTCGGAGTCACAGATCTGCTCCAGATAGCTGGCCAGCCGGGCCGGCGGAACGAGCCGGAACGGGTAGTGGTGGGTCCGGGAGCGGATCGTCCCGATGACCTTCTCCGGCTCGGTTGTCGCGAAGACGAACTTCACGTGCTCCGGAGGCTCCTCGACGATCTTCAGCAGGGCGTTGAAGCCCTGCGGGGTGACCATGTGGGCCTCGTCGATGATGTAGACCTTGTAGCGGCTCTGCGCCGGCCCGTATGACGCACGTTCGCGCAGGTCACGGGCATCGTCGACGCCGCCGTGGCTGGCCGCGTCGATCTCGATGACGTCGACGCTTCCGGGGCCGCCCCGAGCCAGGGCGACGCACGAGTCGCACACCCCGCACGGAGTCGCGGTCGGGCCCTGCTCGCAGTTGAGACAGCGGGCCAGGATGCGCGCCGAGGTGGTCTTGCCGCACCCCCGCGGACCGCTGAACAGGTAGGCATGGTTGACCCTCCCGGTGCGCAGCGCCTGCATGAGGGGCACGGTGACGTGCTCCTGCCCGATGACGTCCTCGAACGTCTCGGGACGGTAGCGCCGGTACAAGGCGGTGGTCACGTTCCGAGGGTAGTCGTCCGTCCCGACAACGCGGTATGCCGCCCAAGCACCGCTGCCCGGGCGTCCTTAAGAGCGGCCTTTAGTGACCCTTTAGCGACGACCCCAACGATCGAGTCATCCCAACCTCCAGGGACCACACGATGAAGGAGTCACGATGAACACCGCCGCTTCTCGCCGCATCACCCGTACCGTCGTCGCGCTCAGCCTGTCGGCCGCCATCTTCTCCTCCACCACGACGACGGCGTCTGCTTCGTCTGACGTCCCCACCCCCAGGTCGTCCTTCGCCTCCACGGACGTCAGCGCTCTGGTCGCCGAGGCGCACGCAGCTGGCACGGTTCCTCTGGCGGTCGTCCTCGACACCGGGGCCCCGACCCCCCGGAACAAGGGCCAGTTCGGTCAGGACAAGGCGGCCGCGGCTCGCGCCGATGCCGCTTCCAGCGTCGCCGACGAGCGCGCGGTCCGGGTCCGCGACAAGGTCCTCGCAACGATCAAGGGAATGCCCGGTAAGGGCCTGCGTGCGCTGGCGGGGTCCCCCTACATCTCGCTCAAGGCGACCGAGGCCGAGGTCAAGGCGCTCGCGCACGCTCCTGGGGTCAAGGCGATCTTCCGCGACGAGCCGTTCTCTCAGTCGAGCACGTCCTCCTATGGCGCGTCGGCACAGCTTCCCAGCTGGTGGCACTACAACCGGATCGGCCTGGACTGGACGACGAAGAGCGGCTGGATCGGCACCGGCCAGACCGTCGTCATCATCGACAGCGGCGTCGAACGCAACCACCCCTACCTTGCCGGCCGGGTCATCTACGAGGCGTGCTTCTCGACCAACACGGACGGCTCGGGCGGCTGCCCCAACGGTCAGAGGTCCCAGACCAATGTCACCGGGTCTGCCGCGCCGTGCACATACAGCTGGGGTTGTGCCCACGGTACCCACGTCGCCCACATTGCAGCCGGTCAGTATGGCGTCGCCCCTGGGGCGCGGATCATCGCGATCCGTGCGTCGCACAAGGAGTGGAGTACCAAGACCAGAGGCTATGAGCCGATGTACTCATGGAGCGACGTAGCCGACGCCCTGTGGTTCGTCTACGGTCCGCTCCCGTACACGCCGGCCTCAGTCAACATGAGCCTCGGGACGGACAATGGCACCACGGGCTACTGTGACGGTGCCCCCGCCATGAAGCCGATGGCGGACGGCATCGCCGCGCTGAGCCGGGACTACCGCACCGCGACGATCATCGCCAGCGGAAACGCCAACTTCTACAACGGGGTCTCCTTCCCGGCCTGCATCAGCACCGCGATCACCGTCGGCAACACGACGCTGCAGTCGGCGACGAGCTCCGCCGATGCCGTCTACGGCAACGTCTCGAGCGGTTCGAACTCAGGCCCCCAGGTCGACCTGCTCGCCCCCGGCACCGACATCTGCTCGGCCGTGCCGACCTACCTCGACAACGACGGCACGGCGGACGGCCTGGCCTGTGGCTACATCGGCACGTCGATGGCGGCCCCACAGGTCGCCGGCGCCTACGCGGTCATGCGGCAGTCCCGGCCCAGCTCGACGGTCCAGGACGTGTTCCTCGCCCTCAACCGCCGCGGCACGGCGGTGACCGACTCCCGCAACGGCCTCGTCCGCACTCGGATCAGCGTCTCGAACGCCGTGTACTACTGGTGAGCCGTTCGCTCGGGGTCGTTCCCGGGCGGACCATGGAGGGGTATGCCGCCCCCGGGTCGACCCGGGGGCGGCATACCCATGTCAGAGGGCGACCCAACGGCTGAAGTGAGTGGTGCGCACGACGACAACGAGGTCCCCGCCCGCGGCCGACGACGCGGTGGCACTGGCCGCGCGGTCCAGGCAGCTGGTGATTCCGGTCGGCAAGGCACCGGCCACACAGTCCGGGATGGGAAGGAACGGGCCTGGGTTGGTGTCCTGGCGTTGAACACTGACCGTCGAAGCTGTCTTCCCCCCGGCGATCGTTGAGTCGAAGCGGATGGTGAGGGTTGCCGGGTCCGCGGGCAAGGGGGAGAGCCCTGGCGCCATCGCGAGGACCGCCTGCCCGAGCTGACCGGACGCGCCAGCGCCGTCGAGGCTGAGGACCACGCCGGTAGACCCGTTAGTGTCACCGGCCGGGATGGTCAGCTGACCGGTCTGGGCCTCCTGACCGGAGACAACCGGCATGCAAGGTGGCAGCGCACCATCGGCGCAGGTGCCGAAGCCGTAGCCGTCGGCCGAGCCCACGGTCACTGGGGCCGTCGCCGACGTCGGCAACGACAGCGTGCCGCTTTGCACGGTGACCGATCCGCTGCCGACCCTTGAGTACGCCGCATCGATAACCGCCGTGCCCGAGCCGGCGGTCTTCTGTACCAAGCCGCCATTGATGAACTCGGAGAGGGTTGTCGGGTCAATGCTGCGACCGAGCCGGCCGACGTAATAGCCGCCATCGTTGGCGATCTGGAAAGTGCCACGACCGGTCGTCAGGCGGGGCAGGAGCTCGAAACTGGTGCCCGGGTCGGCGGCGATGAGGGTCGGGGTACCGAGTGAACTGGCCCCTTGGACCTTGACCAGCCCACGGACAGTGATGCGGTACTGGTCGAAGACGTTGATCGGGTGGTTGAGGATCACCTTGCCGGTGTCCGCGACGAGCAGCTCACCGGCCTGAGGCGGGAAGGACTCATTGAGGCTGACACAGTCTTGCCCGCTGGGGTGCGGGATGCTGTAGATCGCGCAGTTTCGGGTGGTGAAAGCGCTGGCGAAGTCCTTCGGACTCGTCACGGTGATCGTGCCCTCGAGCTCGTAGCGGCCCTCACCCCCCAGCACGGAGCCGTTAACGAGCTTGGTATTCGTGCCCGACCGCAAGTACGAGACCCGCGTCGCCGGGTCGCCGTGAACATAAATTCGTCCACCCTCGCCGACAGTGAGAGCTCCAGCCACATCAATCATCTGGACATGCACCCAGCCGGACAGGTTGCCGGTGCCCAGAAGGGTCACCGACTTCCCCGCTGGAATGCACACATATCCCGTCGCACCGTCGCCAGGTCCGGGGTAATGTGCCACGCCGGGCGGCGACATCGTCCAGTTCGCCGCATTCTTCCAGCTCGTGCTCACCGCCCCCGTGAAGGTGAAGGTCGTCAACCCGCTCGCTGGGGCCGCACAGTAGCCCCAGGCGGCTCCCGATGAGGGCACGGCGGGAATCAAGGACGAAGCAACCACAACGATGATGCCAACAAACCTGGACAAACCCGTTCGGGAGTTCCTGTCCATGGGAGTCTCCTTCACGTAGCGAGTGTGGACGAAGCATAGGGACTCGTGGTGATGGTGCGAGGCCGAATAGCCTAAGCCGGTGCACGTCGACCTTCTCGGCCATGTGACGGCCAACCACGACGGCACCCCCGTGCTGCTCGGCGCCCCTCGGCAGCGCGCCGTGCTGGCGATCCTGGCCCTGTCCCCGGGCCGGGTCGTACCCCGAGACAGTCTCGTCGCTGGCATTTGGCGGGAGGATCTCCCCGGACGTCCGGAGGCGTCGATCCAGGTCTACGTCCCTGGGCTGCGCAAGGCCCTCGAGGCAGCGGGCGCAGAACG
>RRZU010625397.1_pt1 | contig 19368 bp, 12 predicted proteins | sample 2165561 | NCBI WGS metagenome assembly RRZU01 (sample SAMN10456909, study PRJNA506462) | wastewater metagenome | isolation source: wastewater sludge | place: USA: Moscow, Idaho | reverse complement strand
GCGGTGCCGCGCGCGGTCATCCGCGACATGGCCACCGGCCCCGAGGCGGCACGGATGATGGCGGCGATCATGATCGTGATCTCGGTCTCGCCGATGCTGGCGCCGCTGACCGGCTCGATGGTGATGGCGATGGGCGGCTGGCGCGAGATTTTCGCCGTGCTGGCGGGGGCGGGGCTGATCAGCCTGTTGCTGATCATCTTTGTCCTGCCCGAAACGCTGGCGCGGCAGCATCGCCAGCCGGTGCGGCTGGACGCCATGATCCGTGGCGCGCGCCGGCTTTTGACGGATCGCCGCTTCATGGGGCTGACCATGATCGGCGGCTTTGGCATGGCCAGCTTTTTCGTGTTCCTTGCCTCGGCCAGCTTTGTCTATACGCGCCAATACGGGCTGGGTCCGACCGGATTTTCGCTGGCTTTCGCGGTGAATGCGCTGGGATTTTTCTCGGCCTCGCAATTCGCCGGGCGGCTGGCCCAGCGGTTCGGAATGGAGCGGGTGATTTCGCTGGCCATCACCGGATTTGCGGGGGTGGCGCTGATGCTGACGGGGCTGGTCTGGCTGGGCTTTGACAGCCTGGTCACGATCATGGCGGGGCTGTTTCTGGCCAATGCCTGTCTTGGGCTGGTGATGCCCACGGCCATGGTGATGTCGCTGGATCCGCATCCCGATATTGCGGGTCTGGCCTCATCGCTGGGCGGCACGATCCAGATGCTGACCGGCGGTGCGATGATCGCCGCGACCGGGCCGTTTCTGGACAACAGCTCGGCGACCATGGTGCCGGCCATCGCGCTTTGCGCGGTGCTGGCATGGGCGGCGGCTGCGGCGTCGCTGCCCCGGTTGCGGATCGGGGCGGCCTAGCGAATTAGGCCTTGGGCTGAATGGGCGCGGCCTCGGCGGTGACGGTCTGGGTTTCGGGGGCGATGCCCTCGGGGTCGGGATTGATGTTCATGTCGGTTTCCCGGCGCCAGCCGCCTTGCAGGTAAAGCAGGCTGGCCATGGTCAGCGTGGCCATCATCGCCACCGGAAAGCTGATCCATAGCGCGTCTGCGCCCAACCAGCCGCGCAGCCCCACCGCCACGCCCAGCCGGATCGGGTAAAGCGAGATGAACAGGATCAGCAGCGGCCAGACCACCTGACCATTCGCCCGAACCACGCCGAACAGCACCATGGTCACGCCAAAGGCGATGAACCCCCATGTGGCGATCCGCCCGATATGCGTGCCGATCGCCACCGCCGCGCTGTCATGGCCCAGAAACAGCGCCAGCGCCTGATGCTCGACCGCGAACAGGATCAGCACCAGCCCGCCGGTCAAAAGCAGGTTGTAAAGAATGCCGATGCGGGCGATGCGGCCGACCCGGTCCCAGCGTCCGGCGCCGATATTCTGCGCCGCCATCGCGCTGACCGCCGCGCCAAGCGCCATCGCGGGCATCTGCACATAGGTCCAGATTTGCTGGATCGCGCCAAAGGCGGCGGTCGTGTCGACGCCCTCGCGGTTGACCAGCCGCATCATCGCCAGCATCGAGCTTGATACGACGATCATCTGCATCCCCATCGGCAGCCCCTTGCGCAGCATCAGCACCAGCACCGACCGCGCCGGGATCAACAGCCACAGTTCCGCCCCGCGCAGGCATAGCGGGTGGCCGCGCAGATAGAGATAGGCCAGCATCGCCGCCAGACTGGTGTAATTGGCAATCGCCATGGCAAAGGCCGAACCGCCGATCCCCATGGCCGGCGCCGGGCCAAGCCCAAGGATGAAAACCGGGTTCAACACCACGTCCAGCACCACCGCCAATGCCATGAAGAGCAAGGGCGTGATCGAATCGCCCGCCCCGCGCAGTGCCATCATCAACATGGTCTGCATCAGGATCCCCGGCATGGCGAGGAACGTCACCCGCAGAAAGGCGCGCGCCAGGGGCGCGATCTCGGGCCCGGTATTGAGCAGCGCCAGCATATCGGGCGCAAGCCACCATCCCAGCACCGCAATAGCCAGCGCGACCGGCAGAAAGGTCCCGATGGCCGTGCCTAGCACCTCTTTCGCGGCCCCCATGCGGCCGCGCCCGACCGCCTGACCGATCAGGATGGTCGAGGCCATGCCAAAGCCGAACACGAACGAGGTCAAAAGAAACATGATCAGATTGCCGTTGGTCGTCGCGGCCAGCGCATTCTCGCCCAGCAGGCGGCCCACCCATGCCGCATCGATCGAGCCATTGGCCGATTGCAGCATCGACGCGCCCAGCGTCGGCAGCGCGAACAGCAACAGCGTCGGAGCAATCGGCGCGGTGACAAGATTGGCGGTCTGTTTCATGTCCCTTGCCCGCATGATCGCCCGACCGGAACCGCAGGGATCCCGGGATGCGAATTAAGCGCGCCCATCCCGCCCAGGCAAGCCGGATCGTCCGTGCCCTTGCGCAACAACCGGATAACGTAAGGGAAGCTTTGGCTGCGCGGCCGTCCCGTGGCGGGCGCGTCCGCCGCCGAAAATAACAATTCATTCATGGAATTGCCGCAATATCTTTACACAGACATGCGAGCCGGCCGTGGTGTCCGGCGCGTTGCCGGCCCCCGTGCCGCCATGCCTGCGGAAAAGTTGCGAATTGACACCCCGGCTGACAGCGGGCGACAAATCCCAAAGGGAGGTCGGCGGCATGCGGGCAGGGGAGCCGCCCAAATGGCGCCGCCGGGAAACAAAGACGCCGCAAGGCACGACTTGGAGGAAGACCACATGAAACGTTCCCTGTTCCTGCTGGCGGGGCTGACCCTGTTGCCCGCCATGGCCCAGGCCAAGACCGAAATTTCGTGGTGGCACGCCATGACCGGCGCCAATGCCGAGGTCGTCGACAAGATCGCCGGCGATTTCAACGCCAGCCAGTCCGACTATGAATTGAAGCCCGTCTTCAAGGGCACCTATCCCGAAACGCTGAACGCCGGCATCGCCGCCTTTCGCGCCGGACAGGCCCCCGACATCATGCAGGTTTTCGACGTCGGCACCGGGGTGATGATGGGCGCGCAAGGCGCCATCAAGCCGGTCGCCGCCGTCCTGAAGGATGCCGGCTATGACTTTGACAAAAGCCAGTATCTGCCCGGGATCGTCGGCTATTACTCGACCCCCGAGGGCGAGATGCTGTCATTCCCCTATAACTCGTCCTCGCCGGTCCTCTATTACAACAAGGACATCTTCGAAAAGGCGGGGCTGGATGTGAACAATCCGCCCAAGACCTGGGCCGAGGTCTGGGCCGCCGCCCGCAAGATCAAGGAATCGGGCGCGGCGAGCTGTGGCTATACCTCGACCTGGCTGACCTGGATCCATACCGAGAATTTCGCCGCATGGAACAACACCGCTTGGGGCACGAATGAAAACGGTCTGGCCGGCACGCCGGAGCTGGAAATCGACAACGCGCTTTACGTCAAGCATTTCCAGGAACTGGCCGATCTGGCGAAAGAGGGGGTGTTCGTCTATGGCGGCCGCACCAGCGAGGCCAAGCAGAATTTCATCTCGGGCGAATGCGGGATTTTGACCGAAAGCTCGGGCGGGTTGGGCGATATCGTCAAATCGGGGATGAATTACGGCATCGGCCAGCTGCCCTATGACGACACCGCCGAGGGCGCGCCGCAAAATACCGTGCCGGGCGGCGCCTCGCTTTGGGTGATGGGCGGCAAGTCGGACGAGGTCTATAAGGGCGTCGGCGCCTTTTTCCACTATCTGTCCCAGACCGATGTGCAGCAATATCTGCATGAGGAATCGGGCTATCTGCCGGTGACCATGGCCGCCTATGAGGCGACCAAGGCCTCGGGTTTTTACGAAAAGAACCCGGCCCGCGAAACGCCGATCCTGCAAATGATGGGCAAGGCGCCGACCGCCAATTCCAAGGGCGTGCGCGCGCCGAACCTGCCGCAGCTGCGCGACATCCAGAACGAGGAATATGAAAAGATGCTGGCCGGTCAACAGGATGCGGCCACGACGATGAAAAACGCAGCCGAGCGCGGCAATGCCGCGATCAAGGACGCGACCGGCGGCTGAACCAACCAGAGGGGGGCGCCCGCCCGTGCCCCCCAATTCCCCGAGGGACGCAATGAGGCGAACGGTCTTTCCCCATCGGCTGCTGCCCTGGCTTTTGCTGGCGCCGCAGCTTGCCATCACGCTGATCTTTTTCTATTGGCCGGCCGCGCAGGCGTTTCGTCAGTCCATGCTGAAAGAGGACGCCTTTGGGCTGAGCTCGACCTTTGTCGGGCTTGCCAATTTCCGCAAGGTTCTGGGCGATCCGAACTATCTGAACGCGCTCAAGGTGACGGCGGTGTTTTCGTCGCTGGTCGCGATTTTCGCCATGGGGATCGCGCTGTTTCTGGCGGTGCAGGCCGAAAAGATCGTGCGCGGCAAGGGGTTTTACCGCACGCTGATGATCTGGCCCTATGCGGTGGCGTCGGCGATTGCGGGGATGCTGTGGCTGTTTCTGTTCAACCCCAGTTTCGGCACACTTGTCCAGCCGCTGCGCGCGATGGGCATCAACTGGAACCCGCTTTTGAACGGCGATCACGCGATGATGCTGATCGTGGCCGCAGCGACCTGGAAACAGATCAGCTATAATTTCCTGTTCTTTGTCGCCGGGCTTCAGGCGATCCCGCGTTCGCTGCTTGAGGCCGCGGCCATCGACGGCGCCTCGCGCCGGCACAGCTTCTGGACCATCACGTTCCCGCTTTTGGCGCCGACGAGTTTTTTCCTTTTGGTGGTGAACACGGTTTATGCACTGTTCGACACCTTCGGCATCATTCATGCGGTGACCGGCGGCGGGCCGGGAAAATCCACCGAAACGCTGGTCTATAAGGTGTATAACGACGGTTTCGTAAATCTGATCATGGGCGACAGCGCCGCGCAATCGGTGATCCTGATGCTGATCGTGATCGCGCTGACCGCGTTCCAGTTCCGCTTTATCGAACGCAGGGTGCATTATGGCTGAGGCGACCGACAGCCCGCTGGCCGCGCGCGCGCCCGCGCGGATGCTGGCACATTTCTGGATGATCCTGGGCGTGATCGTGGTGGCGTTCCCGGTCTATTACGTCGCCATCGCCTCGACCCATTCGACGGTGACGATCCTGCGCCCGCCCTTGCCCCTTTTGCCCGGATCCGAGGCGGTGGCGAATTACCACGACGCCTTTACCGGCGGCATCAGCCAGATCGGCGGCGTCAGCCTGTGGCGGCTTCTGGCCAATTCCACGATCATCGCCATGGGGATCGCGCTGGGTAAGATCGGGATTTCCATGGCCTCGGCCTATGCGATCGTGTTCTTTCGCTTTCCGCTGCGCATGGCGTGTTTCTGGTTGATTTTCATCACCCTTATGCTGCCGGTCGAGGTGCGGATCCAGCCCACCTATAAGGTCATGGTCGATCTCGGCCTGATCGACACCTATCCGGGGCTGATCCTGCCGCTGATCGCATCGGCGACCGCGACGCTCTTGTTCAGGCAGTTCTTCATGACCATCCCCGATGAATTGCTTGAGGCGGCGCGCGTCGATGGCGCCGGGCCGTGGCGGTTCTTCAAGGATATCCTGTGGCCCTTGTCGCTGACCAATGTGGCGGCGATCTTTGTGATCCAGTTCATCTATGGCTGGACGCAATATCTGTGGCCGCTTCTGGTTACCAATTCCAACGAAATGAACACCATCGTGATCGCGCTGAAAAAGATGATCTCTTTCGCCGATGCCGCGACGCCCTGGAACCTTGTGATGGTCACATCCGTGCTGGCCATCCTGCCGCCGATCCTTGTGGTCGTGCTGATGCAGCGCTGGTTCGTCAAGGGTCTGGTCGAGACGGAGAAGTAAATGGCCCGTATCCTGCTGAACGATGTCCGCAAAAGCTATTCGGGCAATCAGGTCATTCACGGCATCACCATGGACATCGCCGATGGCGAATTCGTGGTGATCGTCGGGCCGTCCGGCTGTGGCAAGTCGACGCTTTTGCGCATGGTCGCGGGGCTTGAGGCGATCACCGGCGGCACCGTCGAAATCGGCGGCAAGGTCGTCAACACGCTTGAGCCGCGCGAACGCGACATCGCCATGGTGTTTCAGAACTATGCCCTTTATCCGCATATGTCGGTGCGCGAAAACATGGCTTACGGGCTGAAAATCGCGCGCATGCAGCGATCCGAGATCGAGGCCCGCGTCCTGCGCGCCGCAAGGATGCTGGAACTGGAACCCTATCTGGACCGCAAGCCCCGCGCGCTGTCCGGGGGCCAGCGCCAGCGTGTCGCCATGGGCCGGGCGCTGGTGCGCGAACCGGCCGCTTTCCTTTTGGACGAACCGCTGTCGAACCTCGATGCGAAGCTGCGCGTTCAGATGCGCCTGCAAATCAAGGATATGCATCTGTCGACCGGCCAGACCACGCTTTACGTCACCCATGATCAGGTCGAGGCGATGACGCTGGCCGACCGGCTGATCGTGATGAACAAGGGCGTGGCCGAACAGATCGCGACCCCGCTTGAGGTTTATCAGCGCCCGGCGACCGAATTTGTCGCGGGCTTTATCGGCTCGCCGGCGATGAACATCTTTAGCGTGACGGCCGATGGCGACCGGGTCACATTGCCCGGCGGGCATGTGCTGGATTTGCCCGACATGCCGCGATCGGGCCATCTGCGGCTTGGCCTGCGGCCCGAACACCTGATCCCGGCCGAACCGGGCGAGGCGGCGATCCCGGTTCAGCTGCGTTCGGTCGAAAGGCTGGGCGCCGATGCCTTTGGCTATGGCACGATCGAGGGCACGGATGTGGCGATGACGCTGCGCCTGCCGGGCACCAGCACGGCCGAACGCGGCCAGACCGTCGCGGTCGTCCCCGACACCCGCCAGCTGCATCTCTTTGACCCGGAAAGCGGGCGGCGCATCACGCCCTAGGGGCGGTCGGAATTCATCTTTCTGTCGTCTTAGCTTTGCGGGATTGTCACGCCCGGCGGGGAAAAGCCTTGCGAAACCACAAAGATTCCGAGGCTTCCCATGAGTTTTCGCCTGACCGCCATTTCGGTGATCGCCATCTGCGCGGCGCTGCCGGCCGCGGCCGAGCCGGTCTTTAACCGCATCGCCTCGTTCCCGGTGGCGCGGAACCTGCCCAAGGGGGCGGATCCCGCCACGGAAACCTCGGCCGAGATCATGGCCGTGACCGAGGATGGCAATACGCTGATCTATTCCGACAGCCCGAACAGGGCGCTTGGGCTGATCGACATCACCGATCCCCGCGCGCCCGAACCCATGGGCCAGGTCGCCATGGACGGCGAGCCGACGACCACCGTCATCATCGGCGGCACCGGCTTTGTGGGCGTGAATACCTCGGCCAGCCATGCCCGGCCCTCGGGCGCGCTCCGCAGTGTCGATCTGGCCAGCCGCAGGGTGATGGCCAATTGCGATCTGGGCGGACAGCCGGATTCGGTGGCGCGCAATGCCGATGGCAGCCGCATCGCCGTCGCCATCGAGAATGAGCGTGACGAGGACGCCAATAACGGTGCCCTGCCGCAGGCGCCGGCGGGCTTTGTCGTCGTGTTTCCGGTCCGGGATGGTACGGTCGATTGCGCCGGCATGCAGGTGGTCGATCTGACCGGGCTGGCCGATATCGGCGGCGATGACCCCGAACCGGAATATCTGGCCTATAACGGCGCGAACGAACTTGCCGTCACGCTTCAGGAAAACAACCATCTCGTGGTGATCGGCGCCGATAACAAGGTCGCGGCGCATTTCCCGGCCGGGACCGTCGATCTGGCCGGGATCGACACGGCAAAGGACGGCAAGCTGGATTTCTCGGGCGCGCTTGCGGCGGTGCCGCGTGAACCCGATGCCGTCGCCTGGCTGGATGACGACCATTTCGTCACCGCCAATGAGGGCGATTGGAAAGGGGGGGCGCGTGGCTTCACCATCTGGTCGAAAACCGGCAAGATCGTCCATGAATCGGGGGCCGGTTTCGAACAGGCCATCGTGCCGACCGGGCACTACCCCGAGAAACGCTCGGCCAAGAAGGGCGTCGAGCCCGAGGCGGTGATCGCCGCCGATTACAACGGGCAAAAGCTGATGTTTCTGGCTGCCGAGCGCGCCAGCATCGTCGGCGTTTTCGACATGGCCGACCCGGCGTCGCCAAAGCTTGTGCAGATGCTGCCGTCGGGCGTCGGGCCCGAGGGGCTGGTCGCGATCCCGCAACGCGGTTTGTTCGCCACCGCCAATGAAACCGATCTTGGCGCGGATGGCGGCGCGCGGGCGCATGTGACCATTTTCGAACAGGGCAACGGTCCCGCCAACTGGCCGCAGATCGTCGCCGATCCCGGCATCGGCTGGGGTGCGCTGTCGGGCCTGACGCTGGATCCGGCCGCGCCGGGGCGGCTTTATGCGGTCTCGGACAGCTTTTATGACGCGGCGCCGGCCATCTTTACCATCGACGCCAGCGCAAAGCCGGCCCGCATCACCGCCAAAACCGTGGTGACGCGCGATGGCAAGCCGGCCGAAAAGCTGGATCTGGAAGGGATCGCGGCCGATCCCGCCGGCGGGTTCTGGCTGGCATCCGAGGGCAATCCCGAAAAGGATATGCCGGGGGCGGTCCTGCATGTCGATGCCAAGGGCGCGATCACCCGCGAATTCGACCTGCCCAAAGAACTGGCCGATCAGGCCACGCGTTTCGGGTTCGAAGGGGTCGAGCTGATCGACGGCAAGCTGTGGCTGGCGGTTCAGCGCGAATGGAAGGACGACCCCAAGGATCAGGTAAAGCTGCTGCAACTGGACCCGGCAACCGGCGCCTGGGCGGGCCTGCGCTATCCGATCGGGACCGGCAAGGGCTGGGTCGGGCTGTCGGATCTGGCCGTGCATGGCGATCACCTGTATCTGATCGAACGCGACAACCTGATCGGTGATGCCGCCGCGCTCAAGGCCGTGACCCGGGTCGCGCTGGCCGATCTGAAGCCCGCGCCTTTGGGGGGTGAACTGCCGCTGATCGACAAGGAAACCGTGCGCGACCTGATCCCGGACATGACCGCGACCGGTGGCTTTGTGCTGGACAAGGTCGAGGGGCTGGCCATCACGCCCGAGGGCACCGCCTATATCGTGACCGACAATGACGGCACCGATGACAGCACCGGCGAGACGATGTTTTTCACCGTGCCGCTGACATCCGAGGCCGGGGATACGCAAACCGCGATGCAGCAAGGCAACTGAATCGCGGCACAGGATTTCAATGACGGTCCGGGGCGGTGCGTGATGGCATCGCCCCGTATTTTACATAATTCAAATTATCGCCCAATTATCGGCCCTGTCCGACCCCATCCCGGCCATTCGCCACCGGGTTGAGGACGCTTTTCGCGACTCGGGCAGCAAAGGCTGCGGAAAAGCCGCCTGGGACAGGCTTTCCAACCCGCCGCGCCCCGCATCCAAGGGTTGCAGCATGATCGGCCAAAATCCGCCTGCCGGGAAATGCGAAAACTCAACACATTGAACATTATGCATAAAACGCCCATCCCGCCCTTGGGGAAAAACGTGGACAGGTCAAAACCGCTCAACCATGATTGCTGAATTATTGCTACGAACCGTACAGTTCCGGGTCCTGTTCATATTGTTTTCCGGCCATTGCCGGCGCCCGTCCTGTGCGGTCCTAGCCACCCAAGGTTGTTCAGAAGGAGCCCCAAGACATGCCGACTCCCGCACAGACCAGCGAAGAATGGTGGGTCAACGATCAGACCCCGGACAATCCCTTTGGGAAAAGCGACGATTACGAAGCTTTTCTGAATTATGTCGGTTCGCTGGGTCGCAGCCTGACGCCTGCGATCGCCCAGCAGCCGCTGGTCATCAATGTCACCGAACTGAACGACCATCCCGACTATAAGGCCGCGGCCATCGGCGCGCTGACCATGTGGTCCTCGGTCACGCCGCTGGAATTCCAGATCGTCGATGACCAGCCCTGGGACGCCACGACGCAATGGATGCGCGTCGTCAGCCCGGAACTGGGCGAACCCAGCGACGGCAGCGCCTTTTCCAGCAACCGCTATGTCAGCATCGGCCAGCGGTTCCACGACACCGAACCCAACCTGACCGATATCGGCGGCTATGTGTTCGACAGCTTTATCCATGAATTCGGGCATGAATTCGGCCTGAACCATCCCGGCCTTTACAATTACAGCGGCCCGGGCGGGGTTCAGATCAACTATCTGAACAACGCCACCTGGATCTATGACCGCCAGCAATACAGCGTCATGTCCTATTTCGACGGCATCGATGTCGGCGAGGATACCCGCTGGTCGGCCTCGACGCCGCTGATGGCCGATATCGAGGCGGTGATCCGGCGCTTTTTCTCGACCGTGGACGAGGACGGGGTGCGCACCTATCAGGTGATCAACCTGAACACCGGCGACAACACCTATGGCTTCAACAGCGAGCAATATGGTTACCAGCTGACCTCGTCGGGGATGCAGCACGATATCGGCTTTGTCATCCACGACACCGGCGGCGAGGACACGATCGACTTTTCCGGCTCGACCGCGGGGACGATCCTCGACCTGCGCGCCGGCATGTTCTCAAGCGTGAACGGGCACAGCAACAACGTTTCGATCTTTGCCGGCCACAACGCGGATGCCACTGAATATTATATCGAAAACGGCATCGGCAGCGCCTTCGACGACGTGCTGATCGGCAATGACGGCAACAACGTGCTGGACGGGCGCGGCGGCGCCGACAGCATGGCCGGCGGCGGCGGTTACGCTGTCTATTTCGTCGATTCTGCCGAGGACATCGTCCGCGAGGACGCCGATGGCGGCAATGACACCATCTATGTGCTGACCGGCGGGGTGGATCTGGGCGATATCGCCAATGTCGAAAACATCATCTATGTCGACGGCTCGGCCGTGGCCGAGGATGACGACGACAGTGACAGCACCGCGACCGGCGGCGGCGCATTGGGCAGCATCCTTGTCGGCGATGCCGGCAACAACACGCTGGATGGCGGCGGCGGCGGTCAGACGATCTTTGGCCTCGACGGCGACGACCTGATCATCGGGGGCCGCGACTCGCTGGCCAGCCGCGACATCAACAACACCATCCCCGTCGCCGATCTTGAGGATCAGACCGAAAGCGATGACGGCAATGACGCGCTTTATGGCGGGCGCGGCAATGACACCATCATGGGCGGCGCCGGCGACGATACGCTGGACGGCGGCGATGGCGATGACATGCTGCGCGGTCAGGACGGCGTCGATGTGTTCCGCGGCGGCGCCGGCATCGATACCGTCGATTTCAGCCAGGAAAGCCCGTTCCAGCTGTTGGTGAACCTGGAAACCAATGTCGCCAGCGGCGGCACCGCCTCGGGCGACACCTTCTTTGATATCGAGAACCTGATCGGTTCGGACGACCGCATCGACCGCTTTATCGGCACCTCGGCGGCCAACCATTTCTGGGGCCGGGGCGGCGGCGATTTCTTCAATGGCCGTGACGGCGACGACATTCTGGATGGCGGCAACGATGGCGACATCCTTTATGGCGAAGGCGGCAACGACACCATCATCGGCGGCGCCGGTCAGGACTATCTGGACGGCGGCGAAGGCATCGACACCGTGGTCTATACCGGCAGCTCGGCCGGCGTGACCGTCGATCTGGCCAACGGGACCGCCTCGGGCGGGGATGCCGATGGCCCGGCCCAGATCGTCGGGCGCGGCACGGTCATCCGCCACGACATTCTGGCCAATTTCGAAAATGTCGTGGGCTCGTTCCATGACGACCGCCTGATCGGCAACGATCAGGCCAATGACCTGTCGGGCGGGTCGGGCAATGACACGCTGACCGGCGGTCTTGGCGCCGACACGCTGCGCGGCGGCGCCGGCAGCGACACCGCCGATTATTCCAATGCGACCGGTGGCATGACGCTTGATCTGCGGCACGGATCCGATGGGGACAGCTATGTCTCGATCGAGAACCTGGCGGGGACGGGCTTTGACGACCGCATCCGGGGCGATGGCGGGGCCAATATCCTGATCGGTCAGGGCGGGAACGATATCCTGTCCGGCGGCAGCGGCAGCGACACCCTGCTGGGCGATTTCGATCAGGCGGCGGCCGTGCCGCAACCGGGTCTGGGCACCGGCTATGCCACGCTTGGCGCGGATGCGACCAACAATTCCATCGCCACGGCCTTTGACATCAGCAACAACTTCTCGCTGACCGAAGATCCCGACATCTTTGATTCGACCACCGTGCTGCACACGACGGTCAATGCCACCGGCAACGGTCAGGGCGGCTATTACCGCGTCGATCTTGCGGCCGGGTCGGTCCTGACCATCGACATCGACCATATTGCCGATCCCAATGTCCATGACAGCTGGGTCCGGCTTCTGGATGCCGATGGCAATATCGTCGCCGAGAATGACGATGGCGGCGGCGATCCGGGGTCGAGCAGCGGCCGCGATTCCAGCACCGTCTTTGTCGTTCGGGAAACCGGCAGCTATTACATCCTCGAAGGCAGCTGGTCGCCCGATGTGCCCGGCGACGGCTGGTCGCCATCGGTGCCCGCCGGATCGACCTATGAGCTGAACGTTTCGGTCGATTTCCCCTTGCCCCCCGCCCAGCCGGGCGTGGCAGGCAGCGACCGGCTGAGCGGCGGCGCGGGCAGCGACCTTCTGGATGGCGGTCTTGGCGCCGATTCCCTGCATGGCGGCGCGGGCGAGGATTCGTTCCGCTTTTCGACTGCGCTGGGGGATGGCAATGTCGACCGGATTCAGGATTTCAACGTCGCCGACGACCTGATCCTGTTGGACAGCCTGATCTTTACCGAGGCGGGCAGCGCGGGCGCGCTGTCCTTTGGCAGCTTCTATGCCAGCAATTCGGGCAACGCACAGGACGCGGGCGACCGCATCCTTTACGACCACGACAGCGGCTTCCTGTCCTATGATGCCGATGGCACCGGCGAAATCGAGGCCGTCCGCTTTGCCCGGCTCGGGGCCAATCTGACCCTGTCCGAGGACGACTTCTTTATCGTCTGATGAACCACCGGGCGGGGGGTGTTCGGCCCCCCGCCCGATCCCTTGAGAAGACGCAGACATCACCACGCAGACTGAGGGCCGCAATGAAACGCCTGACCGATCGCCGCAGGATCCTGTTTGCCGCCGGCACCGCCGCCGCCGCCATGGTCGCGGGGGCCGTATCCACCCCGGCCGCCGATATTCAGGGCACAATCGCCTATGAGGGCGGCGGCGAAATCCCGAAAGGCCGGATCGCGATCCATCTTGAGGACACGGCCCCACAGGCCAAGCGCCAGAGCCCGCCCCAGGATGTCCGGCTGACCAGCGACGGCGGTGCCAAGGCGATCGAATTTTCGCTGGAAATGACCCAGGGGCTTTCGCCCAGCCCGGGGCAAGAGATCGTGGCGCGGCTGGAACGCGCCGATGGCTGGCTGCTGGCGCGCGGCAGCGCCACCTTCACGCCCGATGCGCCGGTGCAGATCGTGCTTTATACGGTGATGTATTAGAGCACCCTGCCCCGTCACACAGCGATCCGATATGAAAACGACCGGCCACATGATGCGGCCGGTCGTCTGTTTTTCGCATTACCGGACCCGAAGGCCCGCGCGATCAAAGGGTCACGAGGACATGCGCTCGTCGCGCTTCCATTCCTCCCAGCCCGGTTCGCCTTTCATGAAGGCCTCGATCTCGGCGCGGTTCGCCTCAAGCTTGGGATCGTGCTTGAGATAGAAATTCGTCTCGCGCGCGATCAGGCCGGACATGATCAGCAACCCGATCAGGTTCGGAATCGCCATCAGCCCGTTCATCACATCCGAGAAACTCCACACCACCTCCAGCTGCATCGTGCAGCCGATGAAAACGATCAGCGAAAAGAAGATACGGAACGGCATCACGCCGCCATGCCCGACCAGCCGTTCCAGATTGCGTTCGCCGTAATAGGCCCAGCCCAGAATGGTTGAATAGGCAAAGAGCACAAGGCCGATGGTGACGATCCAATGCCCCCATTGCCCCGGCAAACCGTGGGTAAAGGCCTGTCCGGTCATGATCGCGGCCGAAAGCTGTTCGCCGGTGGCGGGGTCGATCTCGTTCCAGACGCCGGTGGTGATGAGGACCAGACCCGTGCAGGACACGACGATGATGGTGTCGATGAATGTCTGGGTCATCGACACCAGCCCCTGCCGCACCGGATGTGTCGTCTGTGCCGAAGCGGCGGCGATGGCGGCCGAACCCATGCCGGATTCATTCGAAAAGATGCCGCGCGCGACCCCCAGCTGTACCGCGATCATGATGGTCGAGCCGACAAAGCCGCCCACCGCCGACGAGCCGGTAAAGGCCGAGCCAAAGATTTCGGCGAACGCGCCCGGAATGGCGCCCACATTGGCGATCAGGATGTAAAGCGCGCCGGCGACATAGAACAGGATCATCGCCGGAACCAGCCCGGCGGTCACCCGGCCGATGGACTTGATGCCCCCGACCAGCACCACCAGCGTCAGCACCGCCAGCAAAAGACCGGTCACCCATGCCGGGATCATAAAGCTGCGCTCAAGGTTCGAGGCGATGGAATTGCCCTGGGTCATGTTGCCGATGCCGAAACAGGCGCAGACGGCAAAAATCGCGAATGTCAGCGCCAGGAACTTGCCAAAGGCGCCGGGAATGCCGCGTTCCAGATAATATTGCGGACCGCCGTTCTTTTCGCCGACCTCGTCAGTGGTGCGATAGCGCACGCCCAGAAACGCCTCGGCATATTTCGAGGCCATGCCCAGAATCGCCGTCACCCACATCCAGAACAGCGCGCCGGGGCCGCCGATGCTGATCGCGGTGGCCACACCGACGATATTGCCGGTGCCGACCGTCGCCGCCATGGCCGTGGTCAGGGCCTGAAACTGGGAAATATCGCCATCGGCATCGCCATCGCTGCGCTTGATCAGACCCAGCCGCAGCGCGGCGCCCAGCCGCACCAGCTGAATCCCGCCCAGCCGAAAGGTCAGGTAAAGGCCGGTCCCCAGCAATAGCGGGATCAGCAGATACGGCCCCCAGACGATGCCCCCCATATAGTCGAGAAAGCTTTGCACTTTGCTCATATCCATCCATGTTCCCCCTGTGTCATGTCTGTCTGCCCGCAGTAACCATGGTTTTCGGGCTGGCTTGTCAAGCCGAAGGACGGCGCAAAATCGTGCCGCATGGCGATGATGGCGCTATCGGCGCCCAGGATCTAACCCTTTGATCCTATACGAATCCGCCATAGCTGGCCAGCATTCCCTTTACTTGTATGGAAGTATGGCGTATCAGGACGCCGGGGGGAAACCGCATGGATTCGGCCATCATCACCGTCGCGCCCAGCACCGCCAGTCAGGTCCATGACTGGCTGCGCCGCCGTGTGCTGCAAGGCGATCTGGCCCCCGGCGCCCGCCTCAGCGAAACCGAAATCGCCACCGAGATCGGCATCAGCCGCCAGCCCGTGCGCGAGGCCTTTATCCGGCTGGCCGCCGACGGTCTGGCCGAGGTCCGGCCCCAGCGCGGCACCTATATCAGCAAGATTTCGGTCGCGGCGGTGCTGTCGGCACGGCTGATCCGGGCGGCGGTGGAAAGCGATCTGGCGCGGCTGACGGCGGCACAACAGGACGGCGCCGTGCTGGCCGCGATGCAAAGCGAAATCGCCATCCAGCATCGGGCCGACCGCGCGGCCGACGTGAACGCCTTTATCGAATCAGACGACCGCTTTCACCAGCTCTTGACAGTCGCGGCCGGGTATCCGGCGGTCTGGCACGATCTGGAACGCCTGAAATCACAGATGAACCGGCTGCGGCACATGTCGATGCGGGTCTTTGACCGCCGCCGGACCATTGGCCAGCATCAGGACATACTGGACGCGCTGCGTGCCGGCGATGCCGATGCGGCGGAACGGGCCGTGCGCGCGCATCTGCAACAGATGCTGACCGAACTGCCCCGGATCGCGGCGCAGCGGCCCGAATATTTTACCGAATAGGAAAGGATAGCACATGCGGCACACCTGGCGCTGGTTCGGCCCCAAGGATCCTGTCTCGATCGACCACATGATGCAGGCCGGCGTTCAGGGCGTGGTCACCGCGCTACATCACGTCCCGACCGGCACCGTCTGGACCCCCGAGGAAATCGCCCGCAGGCAAGAGGATCTGGCGGTGATGCGCGACGGCGCGCCCTCGGGTCTGGCATGGGATGTGGTCGAAAGCATCCCCGTCAGCGAGGCGATCAAGACCCAGACCGGCGATTGGCGCCAGCATGTCGAAAACTGGATCGCATCCCTGCGGAACCTGCATGCGGCGGGGATCCGGGTCGTGTGCTATAATTTCATGCCGGTGCTGGATTGGACGCGGACCGATCTGACCTGGCGGCGCCCGAACGGCGCGCTCTGCATGCGCTTCGACCTGCCCGATTTCGTGGCCTTCGACATCCATATCCTTGAACGCAAGGGCGCGGCCGAGGATTTCCCCGAAGCCCTGCGCGACGAGGCCGCCCGCCGTTTCGCCGCCATGGACGATGCCCGCAAGCAGGAACTGGTGGCCAATATCGTCTTTGGCCTGCCCGGCGCGGCCGAACAGCAAAGCATGGAGGATGTGCGCAACCTTCTGGACAGTTACGCCCCGGTCACCGACGCCGTGCTGCGCCGGAATTTCCACGCCTTTCTCGAACAGGTCGCCCCGGTCGCGCAGGATCTTGGGATGCGGCTCTGCTGTCACCCGGACGATCCGCCCTTTCCGCTTTTGGGTCTGCCCCGCGTCATGTCGACCGAGGCCGATTATGCCGAGCGCATCGCCGCCGTCGACCTTCCGGCGAACGGGATCACGCTCTGTTCCGGCTCGCTTGGGGCGCGGCCGGACAACGATCTGCCGGGGATGATGCGGCGGCTGGGGGATCGCGTGCATTTCCTGCATCTGCGCAATGTCCGCCGCGATACCGAGACCGTCCCCGCAAGCTTTTTCGAGGACGATCATCTGGGCGGTCAGACCGATATGGTCGAGCTGATCGACGCCGTTCTGGCCGAAGAGGCCCGCCGCCGCGCCGCCGGTCGCGAGGATGCGGTGATCCCGATGCGCCCCGATCACGGCCAGGACATCCTGGACGATATCGGTCGCGGCGGCCAGCCCGGCTATCCCGCCATCGGCCGGCTGAAGGGGCTGGCCGAATTGCGCGGGGTCGAGCTGGCATTGTCGCGCCGGATGGGCGCGGCATGAGCGGTGGCGAGCAAACGCCCCGGATCCTGTCGATCGGCGAGGCGATGCTGGAACTTTCCGCCGCGGGTCAGGACGATCTGTGGCGGCTGGGCATTGCCGGCGACACGCTGAACACCGCCTGGTATCTGCGCCGGCTGCTGGGTCAGGGCGCGCGGGTGGATTACTTCACCCGCGTCGGCACCGGCGAGTTTTCGCAAAAGATGCTGGATTTTCTGACCGCCGAGGGGATCGGCACCGATCACATCGCCCGCGATCCGGGCCGCGAAATCGGGCTTTACGCCATCTCGCTGAAAAATGGCGAGCGCAGCTTTTCCTATTGGCGCGACAGCTCGGCGGCGAAGCTTCTGGCCGATGATCCGGCGGCGCTGGACCGGGCGCTGGCGGGTGCGGGCATCGCCTATTTTTCCGGGATCAGCGTGGCGATCCTGTCGGATCGGGGCCGCGCGAATCTGCGCGACGCGCTGGCCCGCGCCCGCGCGGCTGGCACGATGGTGGTGTTCGACCCCAATCTGCGGCCGCGCCTGTGGCCGGATGCGGCGGCCATGCGCGCCGGGATCGAGGCCGCCGCCGCGGGCGCCGATCTGGTCCTGCCCAGCTTTGACGATGAGGCCACGCATTTCGGCGATGCCGATGCCGGGGCCACGATCCGGCGCTATCTGGACCTTGGCGCCGGGCATGTCGTGGTCAAGAATGGCGGCGGTCCGATGTGGTTTGACGGCAATCGGGGCACCGGCGCCCTGCCCGATCTTAGCCCCGACACGCCGGTCGACACGACGGCGGCGGGCGACAGCTTCAATGCCGGTTATCTGGCGGCGATGCTTGCGGGTGCGGATTGCGCGGATGCGATCCGCGCCGGCCACGCGCTCAGCCGACAGGTCATCCGCCATCGCGGCGCGCTGGTGCCGCAGGCCGTGGCGGACGCGCGCCCGACCTGAACGGTGGCGCGGCGGTCACATCGTCGCGCCGATCTGCCAGGGCACGAATTCATGATCGCCCAGCCCCAGCGCCTCGCTTTTGCTGGCCTGACCCGAGGCGACGGCCAGGATCAGATCGACGATCTGGCGGGCCTTATCCTCAAGTGCGACGCGCTGGCTCAGGATGTCGCCGCAATTCAGATCCATGTCATCGGGCATGGCCGTCGCCAGCCGATCGTTGGTCGCAAGCTTGATCGTCGGCGCGGGTTTCGACCCGAATGCCGAGCCGCGCCCGGTGGTGAATACGATCAGCTGCGCGCCCCCGGCGATCTGGCCGGTGGCGGAAACCGGGTCATAGCCGGGCGTGTCCATGAAATTCAGCCCCGGCGCGGTGATGCGTTCGGCATAGTCCAGAACCGCCTCCAAAGGGGCATTCCCGCCCTTGGCCACCGCGCCCAGCGATTTTTCCAGAATGGTGGTCAGCCCGCCCGCCTTGTTGCCGGGGCTGGGATTGTTGTCGATCGAACCGCCGTTCTTTTCGGTGTAATCCTCCCACCAGCGGATGCGGTCGACCAGCTTTTGCGCCACCTCGGGCGATGCGGCGCGATCCAGCAAAAGCCGTTCCGCGCCATAGATTTCGGGCGTTTCCGACAGCACCATGGATGCGCCCTGCGCGGCCAGAATGTCGCTTGCAAGCCCCAGCGCCGGATTGGCGGTGATGCCCGAAAACCCGTCCGAGCCGCCGCATTGCAGCCCGATCTTCAACGCGCCCGCCGGCACGGTTTCGCGGCGCACGTCGTTCAGCGCCGGCAGCATCTCGCGGATGCGGGCCTTGATCGCGTCGATGGTCTTGCGGGTGCCGCCTGTGTCCTGAATGGTCAGCCCGTGAAACCGCGCCGCCTGGCCCAGTTCCTGTTTCATGCGGGCGATCTGCATCACCTCGCAGCCAAGCCCGACGAACAGTGCCGCGCCCACATTCGGATGCCCCGCATGGCCGGTCAGCACGCGTTGCAGCGCGTCCCAGCCCGGCCCGCTATCGGCCATGCCGCAGCCGGTGCCATGGGCGAATGCCACGACGCCATCGACATTGGGATAGGGGTCCAGCGCGCCCTCGATGCGGATTTCCTCGGCCGCGCGGCGGATCACCGTGGCCGAGCAATTGACCGTCGCGACCAGCGCCAGATAGTTCCGCGTCCCGACCGAGCCGTCGCTGCGCAGATAGCCCTGAAAGGTAAAGGCCGGATCCCGGCGCGCGGCCAGCCCGGCGCGCGCCGCAGCCAGCCCCGCGCCGGG
>RRZU013514141.1_pt1 | contig 19373 bp, 15 predicted proteins | sample 2165561 | NCBI WGS metagenome assembly RRZU01 (sample SAMN10456909, study PRJNA506462) | wastewater metagenome | isolation source: wastewater sludge | place: USA: Moscow, Idaho | reverse complement strand
GCAAACGTGGCAGACAGCCATGACCGCGTGCATACCAGCTATCATCAGGCATTGACTAGCACAGGCAGGTTGTCATCCACCGAGCCAAATTTGCAAAATATCCCGATTCGTACCGATACAGGCAGACTCATTCGCCAAGCCTTTATTGCGCCCCAAAGTCAACAGCAGGGCAGAAAAATATTATCCGCTGACTATTCGCAAATTGAGCTACGCCTGATGGCGCACTTTGCCAATGACCCTGTGCTTATCAAAGCGTTTAATGAAGGGCATGATATTCACCGCGCCACCGCGGCTGAGATTTTGGGCAAGGCGTTTGATGATGTGACGGGCGAAGAGCGCCGCCAAGCCAAAGCGGTCAACTTTGGGCTACTCTACGGCATGAGTGAGTTTGGGCTTGCCAAGCAGCTTGGATTTAGCCGTCAGCAAGCGCAAGATTATATCAAGCTGTACTTTGCCCGTTATCCCAACGTGCGCGCCTATATGCAAGCCACGCGCACGGCTGCCCATGACCAAGGCTATGTGACCACCATTTTGGGGCGCAAGCTTTTTACCCCTGACTTGACCCACGCTAACCGCAATGTGCGCCAAGCGGCAGAACGCGCGGCGATTAATGCGCCACTACAAGGCAGTGCTGCCGATATCATCAAACTTGCGATGATAGCGGTCAATGAGGTATTGCCCAAAGACCACGCCAAAATGCTGCTACAAGTGCATGATGAATTGGTGTTTGAAGCCGATGCAAATAAAGCCGAAGAAATTGCCGAGTTAATCAAACACGCCATGCAAGATGTGTTATCCAAAACAGCCAAAGATAAAGGCTGGGATGTGAATTTTGCCGTGCCGCTGGTGGTTGAAGTGGGCATTGGTGATAATTGGGATGAGGCGCACTAAAACAAATCGCTAGCAGTGGCAAGCAATGACGCTCCCATGTAAACCGAAAGACCGTCACCTAACATGGCTTATTCTCACGTGAGATTATGAATACCGCCCCTAAAGGCAACATTTGCTTGTCAACTGCCCCCTAAAACAGCTACACTGACCATGGCACGCTTTTTTAGCCCCTACCAATCACGGTGGTTTTTTTGCCCATGATGACCCACGGATCGGGTCACTTTATCATTGAACAAACATACTTTAAGGAAAAAATATGTTTCGTAAGCTACTTGAACAGCGCTTTCCAAACGCTGCCTCTCCACACGCCCCTTTGACTATGAGCCATGACAAAGGCGCTACCGATACGCCCTTGATTGAAGCCACTATTGGCGATTATTTTGACGCAGTAGTTGCGCGCCATCCTCATAAAACCGCCATTATTTCTAGGCATCAGCAGCTGAGTTTGAGTTACCAACAACTGCATCAAAAAGCCAATCAATTAGCCAGCGCCATGATTGCCATGGGTCTAGAAAAAGGTGACCGTGTGGGGATATGGTCACACAACAATGTTGAATGGCTATTGATGCAGCTCGCCACCGCCAAAATTGGGGTGATTTTGGTCAACATTAACCCCGCCTACCGCATTTTTGAGCTGCAATATGCGCTTAATAAAGTAGACTGTAAAGTGTTGGTGTTAATGCGGCATTTTAAGCTTAGTGACTATGCCGAGATGATTCGCGAAATGGCGCCCGAGATTTATCATCAAAGTTTTGAAAACCTTGAACTCATCAGCCTACCCAACCTCAAGCGCATTGTGTGGATTGATGAGCCCGACAATACCGAGCAGTTTGGTTATATGCAAGCGTTTTCAGATTGGCTAAACACAGGCGATGCCAACGACCCCAAAGTGGCTGAGCGCCAGCAAAAACTAAACGCCAATAACCCCATTAATATTCAATTTACCAGTGGCACTACAGGGGCACCCAAAGGCACAACCCTCACCCACAAAAACCTCATTAATAACGCCTATCACTCTGGGCAAACCTTGTGCCTCACCCCCGATGATATCTTGTGTCTACCTTTACCCTTATATCATTGTTTTGCCATGGTGCTTGGCAACCTCACCATGCTAGTGCATGGCGGCACGTTGGTTTATCCTAGCACCAGCTTTGACCCCATCCGTGTTTTACAAGCCATTGATGAAGAAAAATGTACCGTGCTACATGCCGTGCCCACCATGTATTTAGCCTTACTCAACCACCCTGAATTTAGCGAATATGACATGTCCTCGTTGCGCACTGGCATCTCAGGCGGCGCCAGCTGCCCAATGGAGCTCATGCAGCGCATCATGAACGACATGCACATGAAAGAGCTGACCATCGCCTATGGTATGACAGAAACCAGCCCAAAATCTTGTCATAGTCTACCAACCACCCCCATTGACAAACGCATTGCCACCGTGGGACTGGTGCAGCCGCACCTCGAAGTCAAAATCGTGGATACCGACACAGGCGACACCCTGCCCATCGGTCAAGTGGGTGAAGTGTTGACCAAGGGCTATGCTGTGATGCTAGGTTACTGGAATGACACCCAAAAAACAGCCGAAGCCGTGGTGGATGGTTGGATGCACACAGGTGACTTAGGGCGCATGGATGAAGAGGGTTATATCACCATTGTAGGGCGTAGCAAAGACATGGTCATTCGCGGCGGCGAAAATATCTTCCCCATAGAAATTGAAAACTACCTATACCGCCACCCCAAAATTGCGGATGTACAAGTGGTAGGCGTCCCCGATCCTGTTTATGGCGAAGTGTTGGCAGCTTGGATTATTACCAAACATGGGCAAACGCTCACCGAAGACGCCGTGAGGGAATTTTGCCGCAACCACATCGCCCATTACAAAATTCCCACCTATATACGCTTTGTTGATGAATACCCCATGACCGTCACGGGAAAAATTCAAAAATTTCAAATCGTGGCACTCATGAAGGCAGAACTTGCGCAAACCGCTGTTAGCAGCACCCATGGGTAGCTATCAGCCGCGCTTGTGGGGTGCTTACTACAGTGTTTGCACCCCGACATTGACCACGTAATCACCCGCATTTCGTAGGTTAGTGGCATTTGGGTCAATATCAATTTTGACAGCCACGCCCATCCAACAAAAACGCTTGGTTGACGTAAAATATTGCCCACTGTTACTATAATTGGCATGGTAAAAGCTTATCTTCACGGGCAGCGTGTTGTTGGATTGGCTAGACTTTAATAACGCATTTGGGATGGTAGCAATACTGGCATTACTGCTACTATCTGCCAAGCCTGTCTGCAGACCGCTGCTACTGGCTTGAAAAATATTGGCATTATTGCGTAAATAATTTTTGATATAGTCATACTCGTTCTTGCCAGAAGTCGTACAATTATTTGTTGTCCCAACACGGGTATAAAAATTAAATAAACTGGGTGAACCAAACGCACCATTAACATTGGGCAAATTGGCAGACACGCTGTTAAGCAGCAACGAGGCTGGGCTAAAACCTGCAAAGTTGATGCTAGACATTATCGGCAAAATCTGTTGCGAACTACCTTGACTTAGGCGCTGATTGCCACCTGTTAGCAAATTGATCGTGGTGGGACTATACGCCAGTGCTGATGGGGCAAAATCTTGTTTACAAAAATAGATGGTACTACCATCAATATCTGTAGAGTTGTTAACACGCACCACTGAGCTGAGGTCTTTGACATCAGGACACGCACCCCAAGCAGGGGCTAGACAACAACCACCGAGTACAGCTAACACAACGCACATTTTTTTCATGAGTTTTTCCTATAAAAAGCCTTGAGCAGCATGTCCCACACCTGCTTACGGCGATTAATTTTTGGGTAATTCTTGCGGCAGTAGGCGAACATTAAACACAAAATCTTGATCAATCCTCACCCACTGCGGCTCATACCCTGCCGCTTGTAATTGGTATGTGCCGCTAGGTAGCGTCACTAGCTGAAAGTACCCTGACGCGTCAGTTTTAGTACTGTCTACCACCTGCCCATGTTGCCATGCTTGTACTTGTATATTGGGTTTGTGGTCGGCAAGGCTCCCTGCCACCGCAAAGGTTTTAATCAATGTCAAAGGTACCAAAGTAGGTGCCGTATGGTTCACTTCCACGTACGGCGCGGGCAATTGACGGGCGCTATATTCGATGGGTAAATTTTTGGTATCGACCTTTAACTGATAAACGCCTGCAGGTATATTTTCAATGAGATACTGACTGTTGGCAGCGCTATTGCCTATCAACTTGGCAACCACAATGTCATCATCTAGCCAAAAACGCAGGTCTTGGGCATTAATGGCGGGCGATGGTGGGTGCTTAATGTCCACAATGATACTGCCATTTTTTTGGCGAGGATAATAACCTAGTACCCACCCGCCCAAGCTTTGGGTTTGGTGAGTCGGTGGGCGCCAGACATTCATGCTAAGCTGCACAAAAAAATAGTCATCTTCTGTCCAAATTTTTGGCGTTTTGGGAACAGTGGCTGCCACGGTATTGGGGTATTGCCAAGCGTTGTTGGGGTCATCATGCCCTGTTCCGTTTTGACCCAGTGCAAGTATCCCATCAAAATAATGGTGACCATAGCCCACACTCAGATTGATGCCATTGTTTTTATAATATTGCCACTGGGTACGCCAACCAATATCGCCTTGATACTGGCTAAAAGTTGCCGTCCATTGTTGGTTTGGCATGGGTAGGTAGTTAATAAAAGCTTGGTGCAGCAAAGAATCTGTATAGCGCCACTTGGCAATAGAGGCGCCAAAACTGAGCGTGGGGCTGTAGCGGTGCTGCCAAGACCATTGGTCATACTGTTGGCCACCTTGCCAGCCAAAGCTATTGGGCTGGTCATGCCGCTGCCATAGAGCGCGATAGCCATAGCGATCGCCACGGCTGTCATAATTGGCACCGAGTTGCCAATCATTTTTCCAGTTTAGGGTGCTGCTCAAGGTGGTATAGTCGCGGCGTGCACCTTGTCTAAAGTTATCATAGTAGTGATTGAGGTTAAAACTGCTATATTGGGTAGGCTGATAGGTTAAGCTCACATGGTGGGTTTGCTGGCTATTAGATGGGTTATCTTGATCTTTGCCCGATACCCAAGACTCAGAGTCCACAAGCGATCGTTGTAAAAAATGATAGTTGCCAAATAGGTTTTTATTTTGGTATTGCCAGTCGGCTTGCCACACTTGCTGGGTGGGTGATTGCGCGTAGCTCACATCTATATTGCTGTAGCGAGAAGCCACATAATTTGCCCCTATTAGCCACACATCATGTTGGGCGTGGTCAATACTGCTACGCACCGCTAGCTGATTGGACAACCCATATTCTGCATACACGCTGGCGACCCACTCAGATGAGTGCGATTGGTCACGCCACTGGTCATTAAACCAATTTCCCGAGGTGCCCATCCCTGTCTGTAATAGCAATTCATCGGTTGCTACATTACTGCGCCGCCGCCCCAGTCTAATCCGCTCAACAGACATGGGCTGGGTTGCCAATGGGTATTCATACAAAGCTATTTCAACGTTGGTATAGTCAATGGCAAAACGGGTTAAATCCAAATTTAAAAACTCATAGCGCCCATCAAGTCCAATTTGGATACGCGCGGCGGGTTGTCCATTGATTCTAAGCTCTGCCAAACCACCTGCAGGACCTGTGCCGCGGATGTTTTTATAATCTTGTGCCGTATTTTGCAGCAAACTACGACTTTTATCATCTGCATCACCCACATGACAGCGTATATCTTTATTGCTATAAGCCAGCGTTACCCCCGTATATTGCCCAAGGCTGTTGAGGGTCGCCGTGGATAGTGTGGCTTGCTGAGTGCCCAGTCGGGTTGCTATATGTTGCCCTGATTTTTGCCAATACAAGTTATTGATGGTGCTCTGGTCACGGCGCCAATTTGTTAGGGTATCTAGGTTTAACGCGGCTGCTTGCGGCTGCTGGGTAGCGGCATTAAGCCCCCACACCCCGCCGCCACCATACCCAAAAATACCTGCCTGTGTATCAAACTGGCTATAGGTGCTGCTATCATCGGTATTTTTTGCTGGGGTGGATTGGCGAATATGACTATCGATAGCAACGCCTAGCACCCCAAAACGGCTAGGGGTATAGGTTGCCTTGGTAGGCACCTTGGCGGCGGTGGCTGCTGCGCCTTTATGAACCTTGTCTGGGTTCCACCCCATATATAGCGTTAATGCGTAGTCACGCTGGCTAAAATTTGCGGTGATACCTAGCTTTTTTAACATGGCAAGGCTTATGTAGGCTTGATTTTGCCACCAAAAAAAATCACCGTCTACTAATTGGGTATCACCAATCGGTGTGGTAACGTGCCAGAGGTCATGCTGCTGCAATGCGGTGATGCCCAATGAGTCAAACAATGGGCTGATGGGTAAAAAAAAATCGCCCTGATGTTGGAATGCGGCTATGTTGGGATAGGGAGTTTGGTTGAGGGTGAGCCCAAGTAGGACGGATGTAGGCACAGCTAGGGTTCCAATCGCCATCTGTGAGGGAACGGGGTTTTTGTCAATAACATCAAACACCGAATCAGCCAACACCACAGGGGACGGCGCGGCAATGGAGGCAGCCTCTGGCGCTGGGGTAGATGCCAGCGCATGTGCCAAGCAAGGAAATACCCCTACCACACTACCTAGCCAGATTTTTAGCGCCTGCGCTTGGTCGAAAGCAGACGTGATTTTTATGCAGTCAGCTTTTTCCCCCATGCTATCTCCCTTTTATTTAACATCGATCACAATAGGTAAACCATAACGTGTCCCCAAATCCATTTTGACCCCCTTACCCACTGGGTCATACACAGGGGCTTGCGAGGTTTGCTGCTCAATCACCAACATCGCATAATGAGTTTGTTGGACAAAAGTAGGTGGCGGACGCACCGATAAACGTACTGTCTGCTGACTGTTAGGCGCCACACTAAAGCGGCTAGGATTCATAATTGTCCAAGTTTTTAGCGTTTGATCACTGGCGGCAATTGGGCGAAAAAACTGATCGGTATCAACCAAGGTAAGTGCCATTGTTTTGGGTTTGTCACGATAATTATATAAAGTGACAGAAACATCTAAGTACCCCTTAGATAATAACAAGGTTTGCTTAACCGTAGCGGGTGAAATACCCAACTGAGCAGGCGGCAGGGAAGTTTGTGAGGTGTTGGTGACCATCAATTGGCTATTATTGGCTGAATCTGGGCGGCTTGTTACCAACGTATCAGCATGCAGTATTGGGCACGCTAAACCAGCCATGCTGCTCACCAAGCCTAGTATGACTGGACGAATTGCTATATTGAGGGTGTTTTGCATCATGTTGCTATCCCATAAAAAATATGCCGTATGCCAAAAAAAATACCAACATCACGTTGGTATTTTTGCCTACTTTGCCGACAAGGTGGCGCCGTGACCAACTAATTACCTGTCAACGTCAATAAGAACGTATCAGTCGCTTCGTCTGCTGCCGTAGCAGCGCCCGCGGCGCCACGGGTGTTATATTCGCCAGGCTTTGTGGCATTGGTCAAGTCAAGCTTGAACTTAATGTCACCCATGGTTGGCACCCAAGAAGGTGGTAACGTCATGGTTGCTGAATTGGTGCCAGTTGTCCCAGTTGCGGTAGACTGTAAGACAGCAGCAGACGTTACGGCTGTGGCACCGCCATTTACACTTTTTAAGGTGGTATTTGGGTTGGTCAATGCCAACGTTACGTTACCATTAGAGATGCTACGCACCGCCCAGGCATTTTTTAGGGTAACATCAACGGTGGTAGCTAATGGAGAAGTAGCCACCGTATCTGTTTTGACATCACCGCTTATGGTATAGGTGCCGTTTGCCGCCAAGATGCCTGTTGCGTTGTGAGCAGCGGGGTCACTGATTTCTCTCCCATCGCTATCATTGGCAGGTGTTGTAGCAATGTCTGTTAGAGTTAGATAGGCATCATCCCAGTGGTAGAGCACTAACACTTCTGGAATATTGACCCGAAAATCTGTAGAACCACTAATAGAATTGGCGGCAACTGCCATGCTTGAAGTGCCCAACACCAATCCACCAACTACCAAGGTTAATGCTTTTTTCATGGGATTTTTCCACCATTCGTGATAAAAAAAGTAATATTTGTTGAATATGATTATAAATAAAATTAACCCACACTACAATCAATTTTAAATAAAATATAACATATTGTCAGTGATTTAGCGGTGTCACTGGTGGGTCGCTTAGCAGCGGCTTTAGCCATGAGCTTTAGCCATGAAAGGTGGCTTGATTAAGAGCAATGACCGCCTGTTTGAGCCAAGTGGCTGCCATACCCAGTGGCTTTTGCTTATGCCAAACCAGCTCTACCGCTACGGGCCAACTATGCTTGTCAAAATCTAGCTTGGGCGACACCAGTGACCCTGCGGTTAAGGCATCGGCAACAATGTGTTCGGGCACGAGCGCCCAGCCCAAATTGCGTTCGGCAAGCTCAATAATAACCCACTGGCTTTCTACCCACCAAACATCGGCTGCCACTCGTAGTCGCGATTTTTCTTTGCTTTCGTTGCGTGTTGCCACGATGAGCTGACGGTAGCGCCTCAAGTCCTCCCAACTAACGACTTTATTTGCCATGTCATGGTGCGGCGCGCATACCATTTTTAGCGGAATCCACCCTAGGGTATGAAAATTAATCATGGATGATAAATCCTCTTGGCTCCACATGATGCCCAAGTCTGCGCGTTTATCCATGATCAGACGGCTAACGTCTTCCATAATAGGTAGTAGCAGTTCAAGTTCTACGCTTGGAAATAGTCGGTCAAATTCTTCAAGCAACTTTGCGAGCCATTCTGAGGGGTATAGGTCATCAACCGCCAATACCAGCCGACTTTCTACGCCTTTGCTTAAATTACTTGCTACGCCAAACATGTGTTCGCATCGCTCCAAGATAAGATAGGCTTCATCTAATAGCCGCAGGCCCTCAGCGGTGAGCTTGGGCTTACGGCTATCTCGACTAAATAATTTGTTACCTAAATCTACTTCTAAATTGGCAATGGCAGCGCTGATGGAGGATTGTGATTTGCCCAAACGCCGCGCTGCGCCTGAAAAAGATCCTGTTTCTACGGTGACTACAAACGCTTGTAGTTGTTCTAGCGAAAAGTTCATCTATCGGTTTTTCCTATAGTTATTAACTTTTATCTATTATTTTAACAGATACAATGGTGGCATTAATTGATTTTTTATCATCAACGAGGATGAATTATGCGTACCCAGAGCGATCGTGTTAGGCATGCCATAGGGTTTGAGGTGGTGGCTTTAATACTGTCGATTCCTATTATGAGTTATTTTTTTGAGTTTTCTATGGCAGATATTAGTGTGATTGCCATTGCTGGCTCCATTATTGCAGCATTTTGGAATTTTGGTTTTAATTTGGTATTTGATCATATTTTGTTAAGTATTCGCCACAATACCGCCAAAACCCCCAAAATTCGTTTGGTTCATGTGTTGTTATTTGAAGGGGGGCTGTTGGCGCTGTATTTGCCAATGGTGGCTTGGTATCTTGAGATTACCTTGTGGGAGGCGTTTTTGATGGATGCTTCGCTAGTCGGTTTTTATTTGGTTTATACTTTTTCTTATAACTGGCTCTATGACAAGATTTTTCCTGACCCGCATTTTGATTATCAATTGAACGCGGCGTAAGTTTTTGGTCACGCCCAAGGTGGGTGGTATTTGCCGATCCACCCTATTCTACACGTCATCGGTTGTCGTATTGCCTCATAACTTGGTTGCTTAAATCAACTTTTTTTGACAAAATAAAATTATATCAACTTATGTTAATTTTATCATGGCAAATACCAATCCCTACACCGACCATAGTTTTACGTCTTCTGACCTAAAAACCATCTTGCACTCCAAACGTGCCAATATCTACTACTTACAATACTGCCGCGTCATGCAAAAAGACGGGCGTGTGTTGTATCTTACTGAAGCCGAAAAAGAGAACCTGTATTACAACATCCCGATTGCCAATACTACTTGTATATTACTGGGCACAGGGACATCCATTACCCAAGCCGCCATGCGGATGTTGTCGCAAGCGGGGGTATTGGTGGGGTTTTGTGGCGGTGGGGGCACGCCCTTATTTATGGGCTCAGAGATTGAGTGGTTAACCCCACAAAGTGAGTATCGCCCTACCGAATATGTACAAGGCTGGCTGTCTTGGTGGTGGGATGATGCCAAACGCCTTGCCGCTGCCAAGCAAATTCAGCTTGCTAGAGTTGCCTTTTTGAAAACGGTGTGGGCAAAAGATAAAGATTTTAGGCAGACAGGTTTTGACAGTCAACAAGAGATAGTGGCAAATTTGATTGGACGTTATCAAGCCGATATCCCAAAACAAACCGAGGTCATGCACCTACTCCAGCTTGAGGCACGGATGACCAAAGAGCTATACAAACTGGCGTCTATCAATACCGATAATGCAGGCTTTGGGCGTGACCATGACGGGATGGATAAAGCCAATGCCTTCTTAAATCATGGCAATTATTTGGCGTATGGTCTAGGCGCAACCACCGCTTGGGTACTGGGCATTCCGCATGGCTTTGCGGTGATGCATGGCAAAACACGGCGTGGCGCACTCGTGTTTGATATTGCCGATATTGTCAAAGATGCGATTGTATTGCCGCTAGCATTCATCTGTGCCAATGACAATGCCAGTGAGCAAGCATTTCGCCAAGAATGCTTAAATTACTTTACCACCTATAAAGTGCTAGATGTGATGTTTGATACGGTCAAAGCATTGGCGTTAAAGACGGATTGGCAAGCTGTTAACCCAGCAAAAGGAGCACCGTAATGCTGGTTACCTTCATTTCGCAATGTGAAAAAAAGGCGTTAAATCGTACCCGCCGTATTTTGGATGCGTTTGCTAATCGAATTGGCGATAACGTGTGGCAAACCGCCATCACCGAAGATGGGCTAAATACCGTCAAAAGACTACTCAATGCGTCAGCCACTAAATCCACCGCAGTCAGTTGTCATCGGGTGCGAACTCGCCAACGTAGTGAAATGGTGTGGGTGGTGGGTAATCGCAAAAAATTTGATACACAAGGGCTGGTGGCGGTTAATCGTACCAAACGCAATATCTTGCACAGCGAATGGGAAAATAATTGGCATTTTTTACAGGGTTTGCAGTTAATGGCGACTTTGGCAGGGTTGCTGCATGACATTGGCAAATCAAGCGATGGCTTTCAGTACAAACTTCATCATCGCACCCCTATAGGCGATCCCTATCGGCATGAATGGGTGTCGTTGCAATTATTGCGTTATCTGCTTGCCGACTGTAAAACAGATAAAGCGGTATTTGAACGCTTGCAAAATTTGTCGGAATATTTGACTAAAAACCCTTTGGTAAGTTACCCTTTTGACGATAAAAACATCCAAAAATCCCATATTAATCACTTACCGCCATTGGCACAATGGCTGGCTTGGCTGGTGGTGACGCATCATCGTCTGCCCCCCTTAGAAAAATATTATTTTGAAATTTATACAAAACACCCTAAAAAAACGCCTAAAGATTTTTTCACTCTAAATCTAAAAAGTTACTATGCTGAATTGAACGCTTATCAACAGTGGGTAAAAAATACACGCTCACTGCAAGAAATGGATAAAGCAAAACAAGCGACTTTTTGGCAATTTGAAAATTGCGTGATTCATAGCCCCACATGGCAAAAACAAGTCCAACGCTATGCCAAAAAAGCTATAGAAAATAGGCATTTGATGGCATTATCCGAATCCGCTCAAAAAAATGCGATAGCTGACCCATTTTTATTACAATTATCACGCCTAAGTCTAATGGTAGGCGACCATAATTATTCCAGTCTAAAAAGTGACAGTAAGCAAAAGGTACAAGGTGATAAGGATTGGACTGACAAGCTGATTGCCAATACTGACCGCGCCACAGGCAAAACCAAGCAAGCCTTAGATGAGCATCTACTGGGTGTGGGGCAATTTACCGCCCAGTTTTGCCGAGCCTTACCAATCTTGCATGAAAAACTTCCCAAACTCATCGACCATAATCCACTGATAAAAAATACCGCTCACCCCAATTTTGCTTGGCAAAACAAAGCCTTTAAATTGGCATTGTCACAGCATGAAGCGAGCAAAACGCATGGATTTTTTGGAGTCAATATGGCATCGACAGGTGGCGGTAAAACCATTGGCAATGCACGGATTATGTATGCGTTAGCCAATCCCAAAAAGGGAGCAAGGCTCACCATTGCATTAGGTTTGCGAGTGCTTACCTTACAAACTGGCAAAAGCTTTCGTGATAATCTGTCTTTAACGGATAAAGATTTAGCAATTTTGGTGGGTGGACAAGCCCAAAAACAGCTATTTGAGATCAGTGAGCAAGAAAAAGCTGATACTAATGGTTTGGCAAACTATGGCTCAGAATCCGCAGAAAATTTGATTGATGAGTTGGTCGATGGTGATATTGATGATGATTTAGCCATATTTGATGCACTAAAACTGGGTACGGTCATCGCTGATGAGACTGCCAAAAAGCTGATTTTTGCCCCAATTGTGACCTGTACTATTGACCATTTAATAGGTGCTTGTGAAAGCAAACGTGGAGGCAAGTATATCGCCCCTATGCTTAGATTATTTAGCAGTGATGTGATTTTTGATGAGCCAGATGATTTTGACCAACGTGATTTACCAGCGTTATCTCGTTTGGTACATTTGGCAGGTTTGCTTGGTTCTAGGGTGTTGTTATCATCAGCAACCCTACCGCCCGATATGTTGGCAGGTCTTTACCAAGCCTATGTGGCAGGCAGAACCATTTATAACGCCCAATTTGGCTTATCTTCCCCCAGTGTGGTATGTGCATGGTTTGATGAAAACGATTGTACCGCCAAATCAATCAGCCAAGCCGATGACTATATGACAGAACATGAAAGGTTTGTCAGCAAGCGAGTAAAATTTTTGGCAAGTTTACCCGTTAGACGTTTTGGCGAAATCATGCCGATACATGCCAATTATCACCACGAAAAACAACCCCAGTTTTATGGCGAAATTGCCAAACGGTTTTTTGAGCAAGCTGTACAACTTCACCAGCGTCATCATCTCAACAATGAGCAAGGGCAAGCAGTCAGTATCGGTTTAATCCGCCTTGCTAATATCACCCCACTAATGCAAATCGTGCAAGCCTTGCACCAAGCTGATAGCACACAAGGCTTACAAGATTATCAGTTTTATGTCGCGTGCTACCATTCAAGGCAGGTACTTGCCTTACGCAGTCGCCTTGAGCAAAGACTCGATGTCTTGCTAAAGCGTGATAGTAAAAACCCCACAGCGATTTTACAACAGGCAAATATCAACAAGTTTATTAGACAACATCCCAACAAAAAACAGCATATTTTTATCGTGCTTGCTACCCCAGTGGCGGAGGTGGGACGTGACCATGATTATGATTGGGCGATTGTTGAACCAAGCTCCATGCGGTCAATCATTCAGCTGGCAGGGCGAGTGTGGCGACATCGTACGGATAAAGTGGCAGATACACCCAATATTGCTATCATGCAATACAACATCAAGACACTAGAACACAACAACTATGCCATTGGCAAAGCCATATTTACCCACCCTGGCTTTGAAAGTGATGAATTTTTGCTAACAAGCCATGACACAAGCGACTTGATTGCATCAAAAAATTTGCAAAAAATTGATGCCGTACCACGAATCAGCAAAAATAGCGATCCCCTACCCAATGCGTCACTCATAGACTTAGAGCAAGCAGTGATGGCGGACTTGATGAACAATCCCACACCCAATGTGGTCAATAGCTATTGGCAAAACCCACAAACCTCCAACCGTAGTCATGTGCTGCTCAGCTGTCTGACCCCATTTCGGGCAGGCGAGAAGCAATTGGATTATGTGATTCGCCCACAGCATGACGACGCAGCACAATTAGACGTCTATCTTGCTGATGCTGTGAAAGAAAAGGGCTTTCGTGAAGCAGGTAGGCAAAACACTATGATAACACCCAAGCAAATTGATACATCAAATCTGCACGTTACCCCTTGGCTGACATCATGCCTTGCTGATGAATTGGAGATTTTGCAAAGCTACTATCCACAGTATTCACGCAATACTTTAGTGATACGGTTTTGTGGGATTACCTTGCCCGAACGCAAGCAAAGCACCACTTGGTACTTTGACGAACGGTTTGGGTGTTGGCAAAAAGACTAAATCACCTATGCGGTGAGGAATATACAGAATGATAAATAATTTTCATCCATATGATTTTCTAAGTCACCTATGCGGTGAGAAAACACCTAAAAGGCAATTGCTGCCTTTGCAATATCATAATCAGTTTTTGGAATTTTATTTTGATGATATAACCAACCTGCTACTTCGTGCCAAGCATACAGTGCAGAGCCTGATAACACGCCATACACGGGTTTAGGAAAGTCACCATTGCCGCGCTTGGCATGAGCATAATTACTAAGTGTAGTGCGAGAAACGCCAAGACGTTTTGCCATTTCTGACAATGAGGACACGCCCTTTTCTTGCAAAATTAAATCATTAAAACCTGCTTGCTTTAAGTCATTAAAAGCAGAGGTAATCGCATTTTTGGCAGCAGTTGCTTCACGGTCAAACTCAAGATATACGACATTATCCATACGGCAAACTAAAGCATCGTCACAACCTGCCATAAAAAAGGTGTCATCTAATGTATCGTCACAAGCATTGGCATCTCTGACAATGATAGTGAAGTGATAAGTATTCATGATGATATTCCTTGACATTCATCCACTTTACGGATGATTTGTTTAGCATGATTTTGTGGGTTTTTTGGCGTACTCCAAATACTCATTTGATGTTCATGATGACCAAAATTACATCTCAAACGACAATGAGAGTGTGAGGATTTGCCACTATTAACAATATGCCAGCCATGCTCGATAGCATATTGTATGGCTTGATTAATTTCTTTATTCGGGTGATATCGCATGATATTTCCTTGATAGCAATATTATGGCATGAGTGTTTGCATATGTAAACACCTTGATATATAAACTTGATTGTTTGGGTTTGGTCATAATAATATACAACAAATTCACAAATCAACTGTGTTAAATTATTTTATTCCATATGATGGTTGATTAAATAATTAAACTATGATTTAATAAACATATATCCACAGAAGGAGATGACGATGACAGAAATAACCAAAGTACAGGTTAGGCAGGCAATAGACGATTTTTTGGCATTTCACTATCAAAAAAAAGGTGAAAAGGAACTCAAAGCCCTTGATAAAGCCACCGAACAAGGCGATAGTCAAGCCATCAGTGAATTACAACAACAGCTCGCCCCACTAAAAGAAAAATATCAAAAATCCAAGTGGCTTGCCGATGCCGTGCGTATGGCAGGACAACTCAAATTTGGTACGCATATTTCTAAGGGCATTCACCCTGATGCCAAAGGCGACAATATTCGCTTTGACCCTATGCATGATGTACCTTTTGTGGGTTCGCATACTTTAAAAAGTCGTTTACTTGATGCCAATGGTAATGCGGCAGCCTTACCGTTAGCAGGGTTTTTTGATTGGTGGGTGGATGAAAGCCAATGCGTTAAGATGCGAGATATAATTTTGACAAATCACCCTGCTTTAACAGGTGTTTTTGCCGATGATGAAACATTATCCGAAAGCTATCGCCAAGCATTTTTTGATAGTTTAAGCAGTCAAATCAGCAAAGCTCATACCCACGAACGTAATAAACAACTACTGTGGGCAACCGCAGGTGATGAGTATCACACCATTATCCCATTACAACCGTCTGTATTGACCCATGAGTTTTTTCAAAAAATCAATAGGTTACGTTATTCTGATACCAATAAACAAGCGCGTGACAACCGTGCCAAAAAAACCGCTGAACAATCTTCTTATGTCAATATCAAAGACTTGGCAATGGTGCAACTGGGCGGTACAAAACCACAAAATGTGTCGCAACTGGTGAGTAAACAAAGCGGTCGCCACTATCTTTTGCCATCTATACCCCCCACCTTTACAGGGGCGAAAGATTTAAGTATTGCAAAATCTTCTCACAGCTTATTTGACGGAAGGTCGCTAAATTTCTTGCTCAAAGAGTCGCTCGACAGTTTATTTGATAATATTAATATCAAGCACAATACCTTTCATATCCGTGACGGTCGTAAAGCGATTATCGATTTTATTTTGTATCAAATCATTCAAATTGCGATAACTATCCAAGCAACACGCTCAGCAGGGTGGTCGAAAGATTATAAGCTGGATATGGCACAAAAATATTGGCTTGACCCCAAGCGTGGTGATTTAGACGGCGAAGAGCATTTTCAAAGTGAGCGTGACAAAGGCGACTGGAAGAAAGACCTAGAACGCCAATTCGCTGAGTGGTTGCAAAGCGTGCTTAAAAATAAATTTAAAGCCATTGCCCAAGATTTTTCAGATGCTGAATACTTTGAGTGGACACGAGAAATGCAAGATGCCATCAAACAAAGCGAACGTGCAGGACAAGGAGCCTTTCGATGAGTCATATTTATACTGAGCGTGTACTAATTGGCCATTTGTTATTAGAAAATATGACAATTATCAATGCCAATGCTATTTCTAGTCCATTGACCTATGGCTTTCCTGCGGTGACTGGCTTTACTGGGGCAGTTCATGCCCTTAGCCGTAAAGTGAGGGCGATTGAAGGGCTTGATGAATTTGCCCTAGATGGGGTGCTGATTGCTTGCCAAGATTGCCAAGTACAGGCGTACCGTGAAAGTCCTTTTAAAGATTTTACCTTTATCCAAACACGCAATCCGATTTTAAAATCGGGCAAAACCGCTTCAATTGTGGAAGAAGGGCGTTGTCATTTAAAAGTGTCTTTATTGATTGGGGTGTACCGTGAAAGCCGTTTTGGTATTGATGACGATGTATTGGCAGCGCTTTGCGAAAAAGTCAAACAGCTGGCACAGCAACAACGCTTTGCAGGTGGTAGCGTCACTCGATTATGCCAAGTCAGTTTCATTAAAACCGATGATTTAGACAATTCAAAAACCAAACTTTATCCTGCCTTTGTGTTGATGGATGCCCATCAAGATTTATTGGATATTACGAACGAACTACAAACCGCCAATCCCGATGCAACCTTGCTTGATGCCTTGATTGAAACTGCTACCTTACACCATGTGCCAAGCGATGAACATGGTACAAAATGGACTGTCGAAACCGTCAAAAAAGGACGTGGTTGGCTTGTGCCTATCCCCGTGGGCTATCAAGGCATTTCGCCAACATTTGATGCAGGCGAAATGCAAAATAGCCGTAACCCCGAATACCCAAGCCAATATGTTGAGGCAATTTATAGCCTTGGTAAATGGGTTTTTCCTTATTCCATCGAGAAACTTGAAACAGCTTTTTGGTATCAAAAACACGATGCCGAGCAAGATTTATACCTAGTCACCCAACAATCCCAAATTGCCGATTAAAGGAGAATTATCATGGCAAAAACTGCTTTAAAAACCGCTTCTGTCCTTGCATTTGAACGTAATCTTGATGTTTCTGATGCGTTTTTTTGGCAAATGGATAGCCAAAACACCGACAAACAAAATGACAATGAAAAAACCGCCAATGCAAAGACTATTGTCACTATCCAAGAAAAGTCAGTCCGTGGCACTATCAGTAACCGCCCTAAAAAAGGAGCTGGTAATGATGTCATCAAATTAGATGCAAAAAAAGAAGATGCGAATTTGCAACGTGTCGATGCCAGTAGTCTTGATGAAGACAAAGATACCTTGGTGGTCAATTTTAGCTGTAAAGTGTTGCCATTTGACGGCAAGCCAAACGTCTGTAATGACCAAGATTATCAACAAAAATTATTAGAAGTTGTAGCAGGCTATAAGGCTCAGTATGGCATGAGCGAACTTGCCAAGCGTTATGCCGTCAATATTGCCAATGCTCGCTTTTTATGGCGTAACCGTGTTGGTGCAGAGTCGGTGAGCGTGACGGTCAAACATGGTAATCAAAGCGTCACTTTTGACAATGCTCGTGAGCTATCATTGCGTGATTTTAACCAAACCAGTCCCGAATTGACACAGCTTGCCCAGTGGATTGAGACAGGGTTAAATGGCGATGCGTTTGTGATTTTATATGTCGAAACGAAAGCGGTGGTCGGCTATGGACAAGAAGTCTATCCATCACAAGAATTAATTTTGGATACAGGCAGTAAAAAAAGCAAGGTACTATACCGTGTTGGCGATGTGACCAAAAACCATGCAGGGATGCACTCACAAAAAGTCAGCAATGCCATTCGTACCATTGATGATTGGTATCTTGATGCTGAGTTTCCCATTGCCGTTGAGCCGTATGGCGCAGTGACCACGCTTGGCACAGCATTTCGTCAGCCCAAGCAAAAGCAAGATTTTTATAGCTTATTTGACGGTTGGGTGTTAAAAGACGAAGTGCCAACCCCTGAACAACAACATTATGTGATGGCAGTGCTGATTCGTGGCGGTGTGTTTGGTGAAAGTGGCAAAGAATCATAAGGAGTCATGATGAAATTCTACCAAGAACTGACCATTATTCCTGAGCCTGAAATTTCGCCTTATGTGATGTGGTCACAGATTTTCACCCAGCTCCACATCGCCCTTGCCGATGTCAAAAACAACCACAGTATTGACAGCATTGGGGTCAATTTTCCCAATTATCAATATACCGAAAAACAGGGAAAAACCTTTGCTACCTTGGGCTACAAACTACGCATTTTTGCCCCAAGTGAGCAGGCGTTGCAAACGCTGAATTTGGATAAATGGCTCGCGCGTTTGACCGATTATGTCCATATCAAACGCATCCAGCCTGTACCCGAAGTGCACGGGCATGTAGTGGTGAGGCGTTACCGCTACAAGAATTTTGACAAAAAAGTGGCGGCGTTTGCCAAGTTTAAGGGCATCAGTGACCAAGAAGCATTGGCGCATTGTCTTGCCCATAAACGTGCTATCAAACACTACCCGTTTATCACCCTAAAAAGCCAAACCACCCAAAATGACTACAAATTGTCAATTTGGCAAGAAGTGGCGAAGGATGAAAAAATTGGCAGTTTGAATACCTATGGGATGAATAATCAGTCAGATGCGGTAACCGTTCCCCACTGGTAATCAATCTTGCCGCCAAACGATAAGGGTGAATAACCCTTATTTTTGATTCAATAAAAATAGGTATAAATTTCAATCAGTTATAGCAAGGCAAAAAATGTAGGGTAAAAAGGGTATTTTTACTTGGTAAGCCTTGCCATCACTGCTTTTTTTGGGATAAAATTCCTATTCACCGCCACACAGGCGGCTTAGAAAAATAGAATAATCACAGGTTTAACGAATGTGCCATTCACCGCCACACAGGCGGCTTAGAAAGCACTGAGCTTGACGTAGTGCGTGCTGAGTATATTCACCGCCACACAGGCGGCTTAGAAAATACAGT
>RRZU011110026.1_pt1 | contig 19373 bp, 20 predicted proteins | sample 2165561 | NCBI WGS metagenome assembly RRZU01 (sample SAMN10456909, study PRJNA506462) | wastewater metagenome | isolation source: wastewater sludge | place: USA: Moscow, Idaho | reverse complement strand
GGCGCACCAGCTCCTCGGGGGGGAGATCCCCCAAAGCCTTCTCGTCGATATTGGGGGCCACCGTCTTAAAAGAGCGGAAGCCCATGCGCTCCAGCAGCTCCTTCCTCCGGGGGGATTGGGATGCGAGAATAATATTCATAGCAATCGTGATTCCTTTCTGGGGTTACCGCCCCGTGGAGCCCAGACCGCCCCGGCCCCGCTCGGTCTGGTCCAGTTCCTCGGTCCATTGGAGCTGGGCCCGGACCACCGGGGTCACAGCCAGCTGGGCAATCCGCTCGCCGGGGGAGATGGTATAGGCCGTGGTGGACAGATTGGTGAGTCCCACCTTGATTTCGCCCCGGTAGTCGCTGTCGATGACCCCCACTCCATTGGAGAGGGACACCCCGTGCTTCACCCCCAAGCCCGACCGGGCGAAGACCAGTGCCACCCACTCACTGGAGGGCAGGGCGATGGCAATGCCGGTGGGGATGGTGGCCAGCTGACCGGGGAGGAGCTCCAGCGGCTCATCGATGCAGGCGCACAGGTCCATGGCCGCCGCGCCCGTACTGGCATAGTAGGGGGCGGGTATCTCCCGCCCGATTTTAGGGGAGAGGGCTTTGATGTTCAGTATCATGTATTTTACTCCACGTCCCGATAGTATAGTCCCCGTGTAAACTCCTCCGGCTCCCAGTCCCCGGTGCCCAGGTAGCGCTCCGCCACGGCGAGGCAGGTCTCGGCATCCTCCACCGTGAAAGAGAGTCGGGTGGCCCAGAGGCCCATGTGCCGGTAGTCCGGCTTGTCGGCAAGAAAGAGTGTCTTGGAGTTAAAAATCTCATTGCGGCAGCCGGGGGCCTTGAGCACGGGAAATTTGGCCCCTTTGCGGTCGGTCAGCGCGTCGGTGCCGCTGCAGGAGCAGCGCCCGGTGCGATTTTTCATCAGACAGCTCTCGGTAATCATGAGGGGGAGGCGGCCATAGACCATGGCCTCGCAGTCGATGACCTTGGCGATGTCCCGCTGCTGGGCCAGCTTCAGCTCGAAGGAGAGGGTGGCCGAGGCAAGCCCCAGGTCCCTGCACATGGCCAGGGCCTCGGTGTTATAAACCTCCAGCCCGTAGTCCCCCCGGACGGTGAAGCCCATCGCCCTGGCCGGGGCCACCATGCCCCAGTTGCCCACCAGGGCGTCGGTGACACCCAGGGCGCGCACCGCCTCCAGTTGGCCCAGCATCTGCTCCCACTCCCGGTCCCAGGCCACGCGGGGCAGGCTTGCGGCAATTCTTCCGCCTCCGGCGTCCACCAGCGCGGGGTGGGTCGCCAGCTCGTCCAGCGGGACGTAGATGGGCCCGTCCCCCAGGGCCATCAGATGGGGGCTCAGCTGCCCGGCACTGTGCACCGACAGGGAGAGCCGGGGAGGAGCTACATCGTTTTTCTGCCGTGGGGTGGTCCGGAAGGTGCCCAAGGTGCGGTGGGGCGGTGCGGTACGCAGGGAGGACAGCTCCTCCAGCGCCTGGCGGCGCAGGGCGTTGAGTGCCGAGGTGGGCAGGCTCAGCCCCTCGTCCACCTCCACTTGGCGCTCCGTACAGTAAAAGGGGGTGCCCCCCGTCCTGGAGAGCTGCTCCCCCACCTGCTCAGCCGTCAGGGCGCGGGTGCGGGCCTCCTCGGGCACGGCCCCCTCGGCCCGGGCTTTCCTCCCCTCCGGGTCCTCCACCTCCAGCCGGGCGGGCGCGTCGGCAGCGATTTTGGCCCGCAGTGTGACGGGCACCAGGGGGTGTTCCCTGCCCTCATAGCTGCTTCTGGCCTGGGCGAAAAGGTCTCCGGGCTCCTCCTGCTGCTCCCGAACGCCCAGCATGGCGCGCCCCTTGGCACCCGTGAAGAAGCCGTCGGTAAAGCCCTGGCGGGAGAAGGCGGCAGTCAGCTGCCTGCGCTCCTGCTCCGTGGGCTCCCGCCCCTCCCGGATGGCCCGGGCATATATCCCGGTGACCACGGCCACATACTCGGGCCGCTTCATCCGCCCCTCAATCTTCAGGCATGTTACCCCCATGGCGTCCAGCGCCCGCAGGTGCCCCGCCATGGACATATCCTTGAGGGAGAGGGGGTTGCTATCAGCCTTGCCACTCCAGCCGTAGGGCAGGCGGCAGGGCTGGGCGCAGAGCCCCCGGTTGCCACTGCGCCCCCCGATAACCGAGGAGAAAAAGCACTGGCCCGAATAGCACATGCACAGGGCCCCGTGGCCAAAGACCTCGATTTCAATGGGGGAGTGGGCGCAGATATGGGCGATTTGGTCCCCTGTCAGCTCCCGGGAGAGGACGGCCCGGGTCAGGCCCAGGTCGTGGGCCATGCGCACCCCCTCCAGATTGTGCAAAGTCATCTGGGTGGAGGCGTGAAGGGGCAGGTCGGGCGCAACCTGGCGGATGGCCCTGAGTACACCCAGGTCCTGCACCAGGACAGCGTCCGCCCCCAGGCTGCTTGCCTCGGCGGCCAGGCGGGCCCTCTCGGGCATTTCCCGGTCGGTGAGGAGGGTGTTGAGGGTCAGGTAGACCTTCACCCCCCGCAGGTGACAGTATGAAATTGCCGCGGCAAATTCCTCTTGGGAGAAGTTTTTTGCGTTGCGGCGGGCGTTAAAATTTCCATATCCCATGTAGACGGCGTCCGCGCCACTCTGTACGGCGGCGGTGACCGCCTCCAGAGAGCCCGCCGGGGAGAGGAGCTCCAGCATTGTTTCCTCCTGGGTGGTGACGTTATTTTCTCTGATTTTGCAGCTTAAAAATTTCCCGCTTGGACTCGGAGAGCTCAAGCTTCAGCCGGGCGGCCTCCTCCAGATTCTCCTTGAGCTGGCGGCGCAGGTTCTCCGACGTCTCCGTCTCCTTGAAGTACTGGTCTGCAAGATTGAGGGAGGCGAGGATGGCCCCGTCCACCAAGGATACCTTGGAGGCGGACAGTACCTGGTGCAGCTCGGTGTCCACATGGGCGGCCACCCGCTCCATATAGCTCTGTTCCTCCGTGGCCACCAGGGTATACTCCTGGTCCGCAATGGTAACGGTGACACGGTTTTTCATGACGTAGACCTCCAAGCATAATATAATAAGTGTATTATAGCACTCCAGAGCGGATTTTCAAAATATTTTATTTTATGATTGCCTCCGGGAGGAACTCTGCGAGGCCGACGAGGCCTTCGCCGCCCTGCGAGGCGTCTTTCCGCCTTGCGAAAGACTGGCAGACTGACGATGTCTGGAGTAAACCCACACCGGCGCAACGGCCATCGTGTGGACCTCTAGGACCGCCCATTTCCCATTTCCCTTTTTTCCGCTTTCGTGGTAGAATACCTCTTACCAAAGAACCACCATCCATCCCACGGGAGGAGACCCGCCATGGCCGAAGAAAATTTACTGCCCGGCAACATCCTGTCCATGACGGGCCAGGCTGCCGACCGGCTTCTTGCCGCCGGGAACGGCGACGCCGCCCTGCTCTACCTGCTCCTCCTGCGGGGAAGCGGGCGCTATGACGAGGGGGCTGCCCTGCGCACCCTCCACTGGGACGGGCCCCGCCTGGCGTCCGCCCGGGCCGCGCTGGTGTCCATGGCCCTGGCGCGGCAGGAGAGCTCTGCTCCCCCGGTCCCCGCCCCGCCCCCGGAGGCCCCGCCCCCCGAGTACTCCAGCTCCGACATTGCCCGGGAGCTGGAGACAGCCGGCTCCCCCTTCCCCGGTCTGGTGCAGGAGGTCCAGCGTCGGCTGGGAAAAATCCTCTCGGTGACCGAGCTGAAAACCCTTTACACCCTGTACGATTTTCTGCCCCTTCCGGCCGAGGTCATCTGTATGGCGGTAAACCACTGTGTGGAGGAGACCGAGGAGAAATACGGCCCCGGCCACAAGCCCCGCATGAGTCAAGTGCGCAAGGAGTGCTTCGCCTGGCGCCGCCTGGGGCTTGACACCGCCGAGGCAGCGGAGGAGCATCTCAAACGCCGGGCCGCACTGCGGGGGCGGGAAAAGACCATTCTCCCCCTGGTCGGCGTGGTGGGCCGCTCCCCCGTGGAGGGGGAGGGAAAATTCATCGCCGCCTGGGTGGAGATGGGCTTTCCCGACGAGGTCATCCGCCTGGCTTACGAGCGCACCGTCTTTAAAAAACAGACCATGAGCTGGCCCTACATGAACTCCATCCTCCGCTCCTGGCACCAGAAGGGCCTGCACACCGTGGAGGAGATCCGCGCCAAGGACTCCGACCGGAGCCCCGCCGCCCCCGTCCCCGCCGGACGGGAGAATCCCAAGAGCCAGGGCGGGGCCCGGGTGGCCGAGGATGTGGAGTGGATGCGGCGCTTCCTGGCCAGCCAAAAAGAGGAGGGATAGCCCATGGCATACGAGCAAGCGGTCCTGCGCGCCGCCGCCCGGCGCCTGGCCCAGCGCCGCCACAACCGGGAGGAGGAGGCTGAGCACCGCAGGGACACCGTCTACCGGGCCCTCCCGCGGGTGGCCGAAATCGACCGGCTCCTCCGCAGCAGCATGGCCCAGTTCTTTTCCTCCGCCCTTCGCCGGGGGACCTCCACCGCCTCCGCACTGGAGCGGGCCAAGGAGGCCAGCCTGGCCCTTCAGGCTGAGCGTGCTCAGCTCTTGTCCGCCCACGGCTACCCCCCCGACGCGTTGGAGGCCGTCCCCTTCTGCCCCCACTGCCGGGACAGCGGCTATGTGGAAGGGCAGATGTGCTCCTGCCTGAAAGAGCTGTGCACCCAGGAGCAGATCAAGGAGCTCTCCCGCCTTCTGGACCTGGGGGGGCAGAGCTTTGACAGCTTCGACCTGGATTACTACTCCCCCCTCCCCTGGGGTGGAAACGGCATCTCCCCCCGGGAGAATATGGAGATGGTCTACGAGATCTGCGGGGACTACGCCCGGAAATTCGGGCGGTACTACTTCAATAACCTCTTTCTCACCGGCCCTCCGGGACTGGGGAAAACCTTCCTCTCGGCCTGCATCGCCCGCACCGTATCCGAGCGGGGCTTCTCGGTGGTGTATGATACGGCAGTGAATATCTTCGCCCAGTTCGAGGCCCAAAAATTTGCCCGGGACGTAGACGACGTCAGAGACGCCAAGGACGAGACCAGGCGTTACCTGGCCTGCGACCTACTGATCCTAGACGACCTGGGCAGCGAGCTGGTCACCCCCTTCGTCCAGACCGCACTCTACACCCTCATCAACAGCCGCCTGGCGGCGGAGCGCAAGACCGTCATCTCCTCCAACCTCTCCATGGACGACGTGCGCCGCAGGTACTCCCCCCAAATCACCTCCCGCCTGGAGGGCGAATACCGCGCCCTCCCCTTCTTCGGAGAGGATATCCGCCTCCTGCGCAAACGCAAGCTACTCTAGGGATTACCCCCTAAGATACAAACTAGGCGCGGCCTTTCGGCCGCGCCTAGTTTGTATCTTAGGGGAAGAGTCCCTCTCCCGGGTTGGCTGTCACCTCTGCACAGCCGGAGCCGCCTGGGCGGCGGGGTATTTTAGGTACCGGTACCCCACCAGCACCAGCAGACAGAGCAGGCCGAACCAGAAGGCGACCGTCCCAATGGCAGTCTGCCCGAAGGCGGGGGCAGTTACCCCGGCGGCGGCAATCACGCCGCCGAAGCTGCTGATCATTCTATGGGCCGCTGACGGCGGGAGCCGAACGCGTGGTGCAGCGCAGGCTGCAGGGCAGCGGCCAGTGCCGGGGCACAGACGACGGCGACTATCGCGTTAAACGCGGTGGCGGGCAGCTTGAGCAGGAGCGCTCCGGCCGCAGGTCCGGCCGCCAAGCCGCCCTGCAGTATGCCGTCCCATACAAAGCCCTTGAAGAGGTAGAGTACGGCGTAGGTCAGCGCTCCGGCCACCGTGGCCACCATATTGCGGCGGTAAGAGAGGCCCTCCCCTCTCCCGCTCCAGGCCAACAAGCCCACCACAAGGCCATAAGAGCCCTTGGTAAGAAATGTGATCCAGGACTCCGCTACATAGAGGGGATTGGTCAGGTCATATAGCATGGAGCCAATGCCCGATGCCAGCCCACCCCCGACAGGACCCAGCACGATGCCCGACAATGCGCACATGATGTTTCCCAGGTGGAAAGAGGTGGTCCCCACGTTGACAGGCAGGGTGATGCGGATGGCAGAGCCCACAAAGACCAGGGCGGCCATCAGGCCGGAGAATACAACGAACAAGATCATATGGTTGCCTTTGCGTACCATAAAAATGTCTCCTCTCTTGACGCGTCTTGTTTCACTCTGTATTATAGTATAAACTGGCACGATGAAAAGCATCAGTTTTTGATTTATTTATAAGGTCAGATAGGAGAAACCTATGGCGGATTTTCTTTTTATCCCCGCACCGGAGGGGATTACCCCCCTTTATCAGCAGATCTACCGCTATGTGGTGGCAGAGATTCGGGCTGGGCGTCTGCGGGAGGGGGATAAGCTTCCCTCCAAGCGGGCCCTCTGCGCCCAGCTGGGGGTGAGCCAGTCCACCGTGGAGGGGGCATATGGCCTGCTAGTGGCCGAGGGCTATGTACGCAGTCTTCCCCGCAGCGGGTACCGGGTATGCGCCGTGGCCCCTCTGGAGGCCCCCGCAGCCCGGGCCGGTCCATCCCCTGTCCGCCAAAGTCCCCGTCCGCCGGAGCCATCGCCACCCCCGCTCTCCGACTGCTTTTCCACAGCGGCGGTGGATACCTCGGCCTTTCCCTATGCAGCCTGGGCCCGACTCATGCGCCAAGCGGCGCAGGAGCCCGCGCTCCTCCAGCGGGGCCACCCCCAGGGGGATCTGACCCTGCGGGAGGCACTGTGCGCCTTTCTGCACCAGTATCGGGGAGTGAACTGCCGGGCCGAGCAGGTGGTGGTGGGGGCGGGGATGGAATACCTGCTGGACCTCCTTCTCCAGCTCCTCCCCGCTGCCGGACCCATCGGTCTGGAGGACCCGGGCTACCGGGCCATCTACCGCAGTGTGGAAAACCTGCGCCTCCCCTTCTGTCCCATCCCGGTGGACGGTCAGGGCCTGCGGCCCGACCTGCTGGAGGAGTACGGGGTGGGGACGGTCTATGTCACCCCCTCCCACCAGTTTCCCCTGGGTGTGACCATGCCCGCCTCCCGCCGGTCCGAGCTCCTGCGCTGGGCCTATGGGGGGGAGGACCGCTATATCGTAGAGGACGACTACGACAGTGAGTTTCGCTACTCCTCCCGCCCCATCCCCGCCATGCAGGGGGGGGATGAGGGGGGGCGGGTGGTCTACACCGGAACCTTCAGCCGCAGCGTGGCCCCCTCGATTCGGGCGGCCTATCTCATCCTGCCCGAGACGCTTCTAGAGACCTATCAGGAACGCTTTGCCCCCGGGGCCTCCACGGTCTCCCGGTTCGAGCAGTGGGCCCTGGCCCAGTTCCTCTCCTCCGGGCAGTACGCGCGGCACCTGCGGCGGATGGGGGGGCTCTACCGGGCCCGCTGCGCCGCCCTTACCGCTGCGCTGAGGGAAGCCTTTCCTGCGGGCAGGGTGTCGGGAAACGACGCGGGGCTCCATCTCCTCCTCACCCTGCCGGGGCGGGAGGAGGGGGCCATGGTGGCTGCCGCCCGGCGGGCGGGGTACCGCGTCCACGGCCTGAGCGAGTACAGCCACGGCCCCTCCCCCCTTCCCGGCACCCTAGTGCTGGGGTTTGCAGGACTGGAGGCGGCGGCGGCAACCCGGGCGGCCGAGGATTTGCGCCGGGCGCTGGAGGAAGTAGAGTCCATGCCCTGCGCTTTGCAAAAGAGAGAATACCCTGGAACCAGATGACTTCATTGGCCGGGCAGCGCAGGAGGGAGCACTCTCTCAATTTCCTCCGCGTGGGCGCGGGCAATCAGCCAGTGCCCATAGGAGGTGGGGTGGGGATTGCGCAAGAGGTAGAACCCGGAGGAGTAAAGGCTGGCCACGCGGCCCATTTCTCCGTGAGAAAAACGGTCAAACAATGCATGGATATCGACAATTTGGTAACGGCCCCGGCACTGTGACTCAATCACTGCATTGATCTTGCTGAGATAGTGTTCTGTCAGCTCATGCAAACCCCGGTCGGCACGATAAGCACGGGCGAGGTTTTGGGTGCGGTTATAGGGGTTATACACGGTCATAACCAGCAGGGTGCCATGTGGATTCAAGGCCCGCAGCCGCTCAATGACCCTCTCCCAATCGGAGCCAAAGAGGCGCACACCGGCTTCTGCCTTGGGAGGATAGATGCGGTTAAATCCGGGGATGGCTGCGGCACCCATCAGGTGATTGCCTCCAATCGAAAGGGTGATGAGGTCCGCGCGCTGCACCTGGCTCTGAAACCAGCCCAACTCCAGCTTATTCATTAATTCACGCGTGGTATCGCCGTCTTGGGCCAGGGGTACCATCCGCGTCCGATAGCCGCGCCGTCTCAAGCTTTGGTTCAGATATCCTGTATAGCTTGTCACCCGTGCAAAATTATGCAGTGTGCCGGTCGCGATGGAATCGCCCAGCGCTAAATACAAGATGTCTTTCACCGTGCCATCCCTCCTTGCATTCAATGGCCCATCTTATGAAAAACACCCCGGCCTAGTTCGCGCACGATACACAGGCCCATCTCTGTCCGCATAATAAACCAGGCGGTTTCCCATCTAGCCCCAAGGGAAACCGCCTGGTCCTTTTTTGTTTTATCATAGAATTGGTCAAATTGCGGTACGGCAGCCCTTAAACCCCAAATACACCATCATTGGCAGAGGCAAAGGCCATTGTGGCCCTAAGGTTCTCAGCCTTCTTTTCCTCCATGGCCTCGGCCAAGATCATATCCTTCACCTTCATCAGCCGGATGGTGGCGGCGCGCTCGTTTTCGTCCAGCTTCATGGAGATGTATTTGATGGCCTCCGTCATCTGGGGAATCTTCACGTACTCTAGGGCGTTGACCCGGCGGCGGGTGCGCTCGATCTCGCCGGCCAGAAGCTGTGCAGACTTCTCCAGCTGGGCCAGGCGCAGCAGGTCGGGCAGAATGGCGTGGAGGGCATCCAGCGCGTCATCCAGCTCCCCCGAGGTGGCGGCGAAGCCGTAGGGGTAGATGTCCCCCGCCCCGCCCGTCCCGGTGCGGAAGCGGTACTGTGGCAGGTCAATCCCCATGGCGCTACGCACCTCCAGCTCCAGGGAGACCTGCTCCTTGGGGTAGAGGAGGGACTGCTCCAGCACCTCCCCCGACATGAGGGCGGCGGCCACCGTGAAGGAGCCGTGGGCGGCCTGGAGGCCTTCCTCCACCCGGACGCGGAGGATACGGCCCTCCCGAGCCACGTCCAGGAACTGCTTCATCAGCTCGTCCCGCTTGTCCTTGAGGAGCTTATGGCCCCGGACGGCAGTTTTGAGCCGGGCCTTGAGCCGGGTCAGCTCCATGCGGGTGGGGCTCACATTGATTGCTGGCATGGCGCGGCCTCCTTTTCAAGATAGATCACCCCTGGGCGGGCAGGTATTTGTCGATGAGCTCCCGGTCAATCCGCTTGAGCTCAGCGGTGGGCAGGAGGGTGAGGAGCTGCCAGCCCAGGTCCAGGGTCTCCTGGATGGAGCGGTTGTCCTCTCCACCCTGAGCTACGTAGCGCCGCTCGAACTCCTCGGCAAACTTGGCATAGCGCAGGTCTGTGGGGCTGAGGGCGGCCTCGCCCAGGATGCTCATAAGCTCCTTCATCTCCTTGCCCGTGGAGTAGGCGGCAAAGAGCTGGTTCATGGTAGAGGCGTGGTCCTCCCGTGTCTTGCCCGCGCCCACGCCCTTGTCCTTCAGGCGGCTGAGGGAGGGGAGCACGTCCACGGGGGGGATAATTCCCTTGCGGTAGAGCTCGCGGGAGAGGATGATCTGTCCCTCGGTGATATAGCCTGTCAGGTCGGGGATGGGGTGGGTTTTGTCATCCTCGGGCATGGTGAGGATGGGAATCATGGTAATGGACCCCTCGCAGTCCAGGCGACGGCCCGCCCGCTCGTACATGGTAGCCAGGTCGGTATACAGATAGCCGGGATAGCCCCGGCGGCCGGGGACCTCTTTTTTGGCGGCGGACACCTCCCGCAGGGCTTCCGCGTAATTGGTAATGTCCGTTAAAATGACAAGTACATGCATCCCCTTGTCAAAGGCCAGGTACTCCGCGGCGGTGAGGGCCATGCGGGGGGTTGCGATACGCTCCACCGCCGGGTCGTCGGCCAGATTGGTAAAGAGCACCGTGCGGTCGATGGCCCCTGTGCGGCGGAATTCCTCCACGAAAAAGTGGGACTCCTCAAAGGTGATGCCAATGGCCGCGAAGACCACGGCGAACTTGCTCTCCCCATCCAGCACCTTGGCCTGGCGAGCGATTTGGGCCGCCAGGGCGGCATGGGGCAGGCCTGAGCCTGAGAAGATCGGCAGCTTCTGTCCGCGGACCAGGGTGTTGAGCCCGTCTATGGAGGAGATACCGGTCTGAATAAACTCGTCGGGGTAATTGCGGGCAGCCGGATTCATGGCAAGGCCGTTGATGTCCCGGTACTCATCAGCCAAGAGGGGGGGGCCGCCGTCCATAGGCCGGCCCATGCCGTTGAACACCCGGCCCAGCAAATCCTCAGACACGCCCAGGCGCAGGGGGTGCCCCAGGAAGCGGACCTTGCTCTCTTTCAGGTTGATCCCGGCGGCCGAATCGAAGAGCTGAACCACGGCGCTGTCCCCGTTGACCTCCAGCACCCGGCAGGTGCGCAGGCTGCCGTCGGGCAGCTCGATTTCACCCAGCTCGTCGTAGGTGACGCCCTCCACCTGGCGCACCACCATGAGGGGGCCGTTGATCTCCTGTATGGTTTTGTACTCCCGGATCATAGTGCTTCCTCCCCACGCCCCGCGGCGTGAATCTCCCGCTCCATCGCCTCATCCATGGCGGCGTAGGCGGCGATATATTCCTCCTCGGGGAGGCTCTTAGCCCGGCCGATGGCCTCACGCTGTGGGATTTCGAAGAGTGGGGCGGCCTCGGCCCCGGTGGCGATGGCGGCACGGCAGAGACTGTCATACCGCAGGATAAGGGCCAGCAGCTTCTCCTGCCGGTCATAGCCCGAGAAGGAGTCCCCACCCACAAAGGCGTTCTGTTGGAGGAAGTCCTCCCGCAGCATTTTGGCGGTCTCCAGCGTGAGCTGGTCAGCGGGGGACAGGGTGTCCTTACCCACCAGCTGGACAATTTCGTTCAGCCCCGACTCCTCCTGGAGAAGAGCCATGGCCTTCTCACGGTGGCCCAGGAACTCTCTCCCCAGGTTCCGGTCAAACCAGGGCTTCAGGGAGTCGAGGTAGAGGGAGTAAGACCCCAGCCAGTTGATGGCGGGGAAATGCCGTCGGTAGGCCAGCTGGGCATCCAACGCCCAGAAAACCTTGACAATGCGCATGGTGGCCTGGCTTACGGGCTCACTGAGATCTCCACCCGGGGGGGAGACCGCACCCACTGCGGTGAGAGAACCCCGGCGACCATCGGCGCCCAGGCACTCCACCACACCCGCCCGCTCATAGAATTGGGCCAGGCGGGAGGAGAGGTAGGCTGGGTAGCCCTCTTCGCCCGGCATCTCCTCCAGGCGGCCCGACATCTCCCGCAGGGCCTCGGCCCAGCGGGAGGTGGAGTCGGCAATGACGGCCACATCATAACCCATGTCGCGGAAATACTCGGCAATGGTGATGCCGGTATAGATGCTGGCCTCGCGGGCGGCCACCGGCATATCGGAGGTGTTGGCGATGAGCACGGTGCGCTTCATCAGGCTCTCCCCGGTGCGGGGGTCGGTGAGCTCGGGGAACTCCCGCAGCACGTCGGTCATCTCGTTGCCCCGCTCGCCGCAGCCGATGTACACCACAATGTCCACGTCGGCCCACTTGGCAAGCTGATGCTGCACCACCGTCTTGCCCGAGCCGAAGGGGCCGGGCACGGCTGCGGTGCCCCCCTTGGCAATGGGGAAGAGGGTATCGATGATGCGCTGGCCCGAGCAGAGGGGTGCCGTGGGAGGGAATTTCTGTGTATAGGGCCTGCCGCGACGGACGGGCCATTTCTGGAGCATGGTAAGCCTGCGCTCCTCCCCGTCGGCAGTCCGGAGGACGGCCACGGTCTGGTCCACCGTGAAGCTGCCTGCCTCGATGGAGGAGACGGTGCCCTCCACGCCGTGGGGGACCATAATTTTATGAAGCACCACCGGGGTCTCCTGGACCGTACCCAGCACGTCGCCGGTGGAGACATTGTCCCCCGCCTTGACCAGGGGGGTGAACGCCCACTTCTTGGTACGGCTTAGGGCAGGGGCCTCCATGCCCCTTCGGATGGTAGCGCCGGTGAGACGGCGCAGCTCCTCCAAAGGGCGCTGGATGCCGTCGTAGATGGTCTCAATGAGGCCGGGGCCCAGCTCCACCGAAAGGGGGTAGCCCGTGGTCTCCACCGCTGCGCCGGGGCCCAGGCCCGAGGTCTCCTCGTACACCTGGATGGAGGCAGAGTCCCCCGTCATGTTGAGGATCTCGCCAATCAGGCGCTGTTCCCCCACCCGCACCACGTCGGCCATATTGGCCTCCGCCATGCCGGTGGCCACCACCAGGGGACCCGAGACCTTGACGATTGTTCCGCTCAAATCAAAACCTTCTTTCCGGGTAAAGTTCTCATAGAATATCGGCGCCCACAGCCCGCTCCACAGCCCGCTTCATCAGGGCTGAGCCGAGGCCCAGGCTCCCCTCCCTGCCGGGGATGAGGATGACGGCGGGGGTGGCGCTGTCCCGGTAGCGGGCCAGGTCGGCCTCCAGGCCGCCGGCCAGCGTTTCGGTGAGGTAGACAATGGCATAGCGCTCCCGGGCCAGGCGGTGCAGGGTCTCCCTGGCCTCCTCCACCGTCTCTGCGGGGAAGACGCTCAGCCCCAGGGCCTGAAAGCCCAGTACGCTGTCCCGGTCCCCCAGGACGGCCAGCTTCCAATCAGACATAGGTATCACGCAGCCTTTCCCGGAGGAGGTCGGCGCTCAGCCCGGCCAGCTTGCCGCTGAGCACCACCCGGATGGCAACGAGCTCGGCCTCCCGGGCACAGAGATAGCCCACCACCGGGGCCTCCCCGAAGGGGGTGCGGCGCGCGGCGGAGAGATAGGCCATGAGGGCGTTGTCGCAGGCCCGCTCAAACCCGGTCAACCTCCCGCCCGAGCGAAGGGGGGCACCCAGGGCCGCCGCCTCCCGGAGCGGAGTATGGGAAAAGAGCGCGGCCAGGTCGCCCCCTTGGGCGGCTTCGGCCAGGGTGAGCAGGTCCACACCGCCCCCGGGTAGGAGCCCCGAGCGAAGGAAATGGGCGTCCCGCCCCATGCGGATGCTCCGCACAGCGGAGCGGAGGTTGGTGCTGTCAATGAGCAGGGCGGTATAGCCCGCCAGGAAGGGGCTGTTCACCTCTCGGGCCAGCTCGGTCAGCTCACTGAAATGGGCTCGGTCCAGGCAGAAATCGGCCCGCTGAGGGTCGCCGCTGGCACTTAGCAGCGCCTTAGCCTCTAAAATTGCGGTCTGGAATGGCTCGCTCAAGCGGCGCAGATCGCCACGGGCATAGTCCCCCTGGAGCAGGGCAGCAGGGTAGCGCCCGCCCTCTACGAGCAGGGGCCCCGGCGCACGGCCCACCGCCTCGGCCTTTAGGAGCACCTTGGCGTTATGGTAGTCGTACTTGATGGCAAAGAAGTCCACCAGACGGGGGTCGGGGGCCGACTTGCGCAGATCCTCCACCACATGGCGGCGGGTCCGGGCCAGTCCCGCGTCCAAACCGGTGGGGGTGGACAGGTCCAGCTCCTCATACCCGCATTCGGACAGCACACGGGCGGCCTCTTGGGCGGTGGGGGCGTCCAGCATCCGGGCCAGCCGCTCCCGGGTGAGAAGCCGCCCCTCCTGGGCGTGGACCCGGGCCGTCAAGTGGAGATAGTCGTATTCATTACAAGAGGGCAAAGTAACTCTCCTCCTTCAGGGTGGGGTCACGCCTCAAAGAGCACCCCGGCCACTTCCCGCTCCAGATCCTCTCGGAGGCCCCGAACCAGGGTCTCCAGAGAGCAGTTGGTCTCCACCCGCCCGTCGGTCAGGACCACACCACCCCGGATGGGGCGGGTGCCCTCGGCCAGGGTGAGAGCGGCTTGGGGGCCCAGAATCTCATTGGCCCGGGTGACTACGGCCTTGCCTACCCGGTTGCGGTCCCGGGGGGAGAAGGCCACCTGCTCCCGCCCGGTGCGGGTAGCCGTTACGGTCAGCTTGGTCAGGAGTGCGGTATAGTCGGTGTCGCTCAGGGCGGCGAGTGTCTCCAGCGCCCGGTCAAAGGCAGTGGAAACCAGCGCGCCCTTGGCGGAGAGAAGGCACTTACGCCCCTCCAGGGCAGCGCTCCGGTCAGAGCGCTCTTCCCGCCGGGCGGCCTCCTCCCGGCCCAGGCGGAGAAGTTCCTCCCCTTGGGTCTGGGCGCTTGCCTGGGCCTGGGCGGCGATCTGTCCGGCCTGGTCGGCGGCGGTGGCCAAAAGGGTGTCAATCTCCCGCTGGGCATCCACCTGGATTTGGTCGGTGATTTTATCCATTCCGTTCATCGCGGTATCCCCTTATACGTAGGGCTTCACGTTGAGGAGCATGAGGAAGGAGATCAGCAGGGAGAGGATGGCGTAGAACTCCACCGTGATACACAGGATCATGCCCTTAGACCAGTCGTTGGGCACTTTGGAGACCAGGTTGATGGAGGCGGCGGCCACCCGGCCCTGGTAGATGGCGGAGCGCCAGCACACAAAGGCCACGGGCAGGCAGGCGATGAATATACGCATCCCTCCGGCCAGGGTAATGGTGAGGAGATCGACCCCCGTGAACGTGCCCATTTGGACCAGTGCGAAGAAGGCGATGACCAGGCCGTACAGCCCCTGGGTGCCGGGGATTACCTGGAGAATGAGGCACTTGGAGAACTGGCTGGGGTCCTCGCTGAGCAGGCCTGTGGCGGCCTCACCCACTAAGCCGGTGCCCCGGGCCGAGCCGATGCCCGCCATGAGTGCAGCCAGGGCCACGCCCAGGAAGGCCAGAATGGAGCCGCCGAACTGGAGCATAAAACCGCCAAAGATGGATTGAGTAGGCATATTAAGTTTCCTCCTTGATATCCACATAAGCTGTGGTGAAGTTGAGCGGGCGGAAGGGCCGTCCCCCCTCCCGGTAGAACTTGCCGAAGTACTCCAGGTACTGGAGGCGGGACGTGTGTACATAGGTGCCGATGATGTTCAGCGCCATGTTGAAGAGATGCCCCACCACAAAGACGACGGCAAAGATGAGGAAATTGCCCGGCATACTGCCCAGCAGGTTGAAGATGCTGCCGATGACGCTGCCCGCCAGCATCATGACCATCAGGCGGGAGTAGGAGAGCACGTCACCAAAATAGCCCGTGATATTGCTGTACAGTGTGGAGAGAAGCCCAACGACCGAGGAGGTCAGGCCCGACAACAGGCCCAGGAAAATCCCCCGCTCAAAGGGAAAGCTGGCCCGGACCACGGAGCCCAGGGCAACCAGCCCAAGCCCCACCCACAGGACCGCGGCGCTTCCGGCAACCCCCAGGACAGCGAGACCTGCGAAGACCACCCACCAGGCGGCAACATCGAAGAAGGCGTCCTTCCAGTTGCCCTCCCGCAAAAGGAGGTAGGCGTTGATGGCCATGCCCACGACAATTTGCACCACCCCCACCCCCAAGGTGAAGAGGAGCACTGTCATTGGGTCGTTGGTCACATTCAGCAGGGCCCCTTCGGTGAGGAAGGGGATGGAGGGGGTCTCCACCCCCAGAAGTCCGGATACCGTGGCGATAGAATCGGAGAAGAAGCCCCCCGTGAAAAAGCCGATGACGGCAGCGGAAATGCCGCACTCCAGCATCAGGGCCATCATGTAGCCCATGGTGCCCTTGGGCCGGGCCTTGTGCAGCACCAGCAGCGAAAGGCCGGCCAGAATAAGCCCATACCCCAAATCGGCAAACATGAACCCAAAGAAGAAGACAAAGAAGGGCATCATCAGCGGGTTAGGGTCCACCCCGTTGTAGGCGGGGAGCGCATACATCTCGGTTACCATGGTCAGTGGGCGGGTAACCGGATTGTTTTTGAGCTGGATAGGGACCTGGGGATAGTCGTCCTTCACCGGGTCCTCTGTCTCCCAGGCACAGGTAAAGCGGGACAGGAGGGCGCTGAGCGCCTCTGACTTTTCCGCCGGGACCCAACCCTCCAGGAAGATGGCACTCTCCGACTGGAGCAGGCGGCCCCTAGCTTCCTCTCTGGCGACCTCCTGACTTAGGCGGTCAGTCGCCAGGCGCAGGGCTTCCCGGTGGACTGCCTGGGCAGTGAGGGCGGCCACGGCCTGTGCCCGCTCTCCGGCCAGCTCTTCCAGGCGGCGGGCCAGGGCGGCATCGTTCTCCGCTGCCGTACCCGTCCAGCCCTTGAGTGGGACACGGGAAAAGCCGTAGGGACGCAGGGCCTCCCGGGCGCTTTCCTCCTCGCTGCGGTGGCAGATGAGCAGAAGGTACTGAAATTCCCGATCCCGCCCGGCGGGGACAACTTGGGAGAGGGGGGCACCCACCTCCAGGTCAGCCAGGGCCCCGTCCAGCTCGGCGTGGGCCGAGAGGGCGGCAAAGAGGAAGAGAACCGATGGGGTGTCCGCAGTGTCCAAGGGCAGGTCCAGCTCCAGCCAGGGGGCCAGGCTCTTCCGCTTGGTTCGGAGGGTACTTTCCTCCCGCTTGAGGGCGGCCACCCGCTCCTCCTCCGCCCGAATGGCCTGGGCGGCCGCTGTGGCCCGGGTCAGCTCCCCCTCGTCAAAAAGGGCAGCTTCGGTCAGCTGTGGCCTGGGTGTGAGAAAGCCACCCTTTGCCTTGGCATACTGGTCCAGGGTGCGTAGGGCCCGCTGAAATACCAAAACCTTGTCTCGGTGCTCGTCCAGGGCGGTGGAGTTGGGGGCGGTAAGGGCCGCCCAGCGGAGGTCGTCCCCCTCGAAGCGGTCGATCTGAACGCAACCCAGCCGCTGGAGATCCGTGAGAAGGGCGTCGCGTTCGCTACCCATGGCGACAGCCCGCAAGCGCTTCATTTTAACTATGGACATGGGGGCGTACCCCTCCTCTCTGGGGTGTTCGGGCGTGGACGTCTCATGTCCGCTCCTCTCCCCCGGCCTGGACGCGGGAGACGATCAGCGCGACCGCCCGGTCCATGCGGGGCTGGGCGGCAGCGGAGAGGGCGGCGCAGTCCTCCTCCGCCGCGTCCAGGGCATGGCGGTAGGCCTCGGCGGCTCTGGCGTCGGCTTGGGTCAGCAGCGCCTCCACCTGAGCCTCAGCCCCCTGCCGGGCCCGGGAGATCAGCTCCTCCCCGTCCCTCCGGGCCTGTGCCACCTGGGCGCGGGCATCCCGTTCCGCTTGGGCCAGACGGAGCTTCTGCTCCGCCTCGGCCTGGGCAATCTGGGAGACAATATCCAACGGCATCTCGGATCCTCCTCTCCCCCATGGGGGGTATAAAGAAAGTGTTAAGTAAAAGAATACCATAACCAAAACGGAATTTCAAGTCTAAATGGAAGGAGAGGGAAATTTCCTGTGAAAAGATTGCAAGATAAGGAAAAACCGCCCCGATTTTTCGGAGCGGCTTTCTTCATTGCTTCCCTAGCTGAGGATGGCCCAGCTCTCCTCCTCCCCTCCGGCCTGGGGGGAGGTGAGGACGAGTTTGGCCTCCGCCTCCTCTGCACCGGCGGCGGTAAGGAGGGCAGCGTAGTCGGTTTCGGGGTTTGTGGCGGGAGGGGCCCAAATCCGGTCAAATTGGGTGGACAGGTTGGCCGGGGTTTGGCCACTGAGAAGGTCGCTACCGTCCAGGGCACCCTCGCCGGTGCGGATGGATAGCTTCACCTGGGAGTATGGAGCCAGGGCCTGTCGCACCTGGCGGTAAAAGGCGTCCATCTCGCTGGCAAAGGCCGCTTGGTCGTAAGAGGGGCCCACTTTAATATAGTCAAGCCGCCCCTGGGTGGGAAAGGAGGCGTTATCCAGCAGTATTTCGTCAAAGCCCAGCCGGGCCAGCTCCACGCAGATGCCAACCAGATACTCCCGCATGGGGGCGCTGACGGGGCTTGCCCAGCGGTTCCCGTCGGCATCCTTCCAGTTGTAGCCGCTGTTGGTCTTAATGGCCAGGGAGGTGTCCTGCCGGGGGGCCGCGCCATCCTTAAAGCAGGACACGCGGGCCACGGTGTACAGCTCGCTCCCGGTGAGGGCCTGAATGGCCGCGTTGATGGCGGGGTTGGAGTCGGAGGCCCGGGCGGTCTTGGCCAGCGCCAGGTCGGACACATAGCCTAGGGAACCATCGTCCCCCTTCATGTCGAAAAGGGCGGCATTCCCTCCGACAGCGTCCACCTGGTCCCGGGCCGTACCGTCGTAGAGGGCGGTGCGGGGCAGGCTGGCGGCGTGGAGGGGGGGCTCCGCCGGCTCCGGCTCCGGCTCGGGGGTGGGGGTAAGGGTGGGGGCGGGCGTCTCAATGATAACGGGCGGATGGTCGGGGGTCTCACTGGGCTGGGGGCGGAGAAAGGGAATGTCGTACACGATGCCGTCGTCGGTGACGACGGCGTACTGGCGCAGAAAGAAGTAGGCCCCGACCAGCAGGGCCAGCGCCAGGGCCAGCAGCCCAATGAATAGTTTCAAAAAGGTGCGGAACCCGCCCCGCCCCCGGTAGGTGCCATAGCCACGCGGTCTTCTCATGTCGAACCTCTTTCTGCCGACAGGGCATTAATCGGGCGCTGTTTCCTTGGCCCGGGCGGACAGATAGGTGTCCAGCTTATCCAGCGCCGCGCGGATTTCCGCACTGTCCGCAGGGGAAATGCCGTCCAGTAAGGCGGCAAAATGGCCGGAGACCTGGGCTTCGGCCTTGCGGTACAGGTCCCGGTACTTCTCGGTGGCATTCACGTAGATGACCCGCCGGTCGGCTGCGCTCCGTTCCCGCTGGGCCAAGCCCAGCTTTTCCAACCGGTCTAAAATTCCGGAGACAGTGGAGTTGGCGCTCCCCGTCTGCTCCGCCAAGGTGCTGATGGTCATGGGGCCCTCCTCCCCCAGCACGGTGAGCACCAGTGCCTGGGGAAAGGTCAGGTTCAGTTTTCCAAAATAGCTGCGTAACTGCTGGGACATATGCTGTGTGAGCCGCAGATAGCGCATCAGTAAATCACGGGAATCGTCCATTCTGGTCCCCCCCCTTTCACATACGAAATGAGCATATCGTTCCGCAGGGATTTTGTCAACAAAGGGAAAAAACTTTATATTTTATTCACAGGTAAGACAGAATCCGACACCTTTATGGCTTCTTCTTCGGCAGGCGGTGCCGGGTGCCGTCGGGCTCCTGAATGAGGGTGCTTTCCAGTTGGGCCACCAGGCTGGCCTGAAAGGCGGCCACATACTCACTCCGCAGGGCGGCCCGTTCCGCCGTCTCCTCAGGGGTGAGGCCTGCGGG
>RRZU012580128.1_pt1 | contig 19387 bp, 14 predicted proteins | sample 2165561 | NCBI WGS metagenome assembly RRZU01 (sample SAMN10456909, study PRJNA506462) | wastewater metagenome | isolation source: wastewater sludge | place: USA: Moscow, Idaho | reverse complement strand
TCTCAAATACAGGATTGGCTGCTTGAGAAATTCCCCGACTTCACCGTTGGTGAAAGTACGATGCGGTTATATGTGAATCAAATACGCGAAGAATATCAGATAGCTAAAACTAAAGTTGTGAGGCAATACGAGGCGGTCGATCCTATTCCAAATAAATTAGATTTTTTAGATGACTCAAGCAATCAGATTTTATGGACTAAGTATGTCATTAACGACTATGAAATAGACTCTGACAATAAACAAGTAATTTTCGATGTAGGCAGTGAGGAGTATGGTATGCATTCAAATGATTTAAAAATTACAATGTGCCAGGAAGATGGTAAATGGAAGATATTCAGCATTAGTGAATAAGGGGTGCCATAGATGGGTGATAAAATATTAAGGATGTTTCAAGAATGGGTGGAAGATGGAACGACGACAATTTTTAATATATTATCCGAGTTTATCTTTGGTTATGAAGGCCTTAATGGTTTTGCGACAAATCTTTATGGCGTCTTTGTCTTCTTTGGCGGAATTTTACTGGTTGTGATGGTACTGGTAAAAATATTAATTTATCAACTTAGTGAAGCTGAAGGATCTGCCGAAGCCGATATTTGGTCCATGATTGTTGGTATATTAAAGTCATCCTCTATGGTGTTGATACTACCAACGTTGTTATATTTTATTATGGATCGTTTTGTGCAGCCTTTAGGAAATTACATGTTTGGCTCTATTGGTGTTCTAACAATACAAGACTTAAAGTCACTTCAGGAATCAGATAACTTTGTAAAAATATTCAATACGACTTTTAGCACGTTAGTGGCCAGTATCCTCATTATGGTGGTCATTGGGGTGTTTTTGGTGAAAGTCTGCATTGTCCACGCAGAACTCTTGATATTGGAACTGACCAGTGTGTTTGCGGCTATTACTATTATTAATGATGAACATAACTATATGGGCATTTGGTGGCGCGAATTCTTGAGTCAGATTGTGACCTTGTTGCTGGAAATCGTATCGATGTTACTGTTTACGCAGATTCTCATGTCTGATGATTTTAATTGGGTAAAGTTAGCCGGATTGATTGGAATGGGGTTTGTGATTATTAAAGGCCCGAGCATCGCAAAATCCATGTGGTTCACAACAGGTAGTGGAAGGAGCACCATTTCAGGTGCTAAGATGTTGGCGAATGCTGCAATTCGGAGAAGATAAAACTTTTGAGTCGCTTAAATAATCATTTTTCGTTTAGGAACTTTTTTATTTATTCAAGAGGCATTAAAAGCAACGCTTCCAACCCCAAAAAAGAGTGTTGATAGCGCTGCTTTTAATTTTAGAACGACAGACTGACATTCATCATTTAATTTTTCACCAATTTTTTTGTTGTTTTGTCGATGAATGTGAGTTCTAAGTTTAAACCATCTGCAATTTTGGTAATGGTTTTTAAAGAGGGAGCATAAGAAAAATTTTCTACCCGAGCTATTTGAGCTTGAGATACATGCACCTTGTCAGCTAATTCTTTTTGCGTCATTTTTTTTTCTTTACGCAAGCTAGCTAATAGAGCGGTCAATTCAATTAGATTTTTATCTTCTTGCGAAATGCTGCTAATATCTTTCTTTACATCGGTCCATTTCATATTAATTATCCTTTCTTACGTTCTAGCCAATCAGCTAGTTCACGTTTCGCTTGTTCGATTTCTTTTTTGGGCGTTTTTTGTGTTTTCTTTCTAAATTGGTGCAATAAAATTAGCTGATTATCTTCTAGTGTTGCGAAAAAGACCCGATTAGGGATGGGACGTAGTTCCCACAGTTTCCCCTCAATTTGTTTTACTAGCGGTTCTCCTACAAATGTGCCATCATATTCAAGGCGTTCAATTTGGTAGTAGAGCTTTTTTAAAGTCGATTTGTTTTCTTTTGTTGGATTACGATCTAATTCTTTGATCCAATCCATGATTTGACTTTGCCCTTTTTTATCTTCATAAATTTCTATTTCGTATTTTTTCATAGAAACTCCTATCACGTTCTGTATAAACAAACAATATATCAAATTTGATATATTGTCAAGTAAGCTAAGAAAGAAGTGAGCGAATGAGTAAAACAGTTATTTTGTTATATGGATGACAAGGGTCAAGCTCGCCACTTACCTGAATAAAGGTTACTGCATACCTTGTTTGGAAGGGAAAGTTGGGCGTTTTTATGTTAGACTTTACAGGTGTAAAAGTCGATGAAAATGGTTTAATTAGTGATCTCAATATACTTTAATAAAATAACGACAACTACTTGTAATTTGAAGCAATAGTGTGGGGGACATTAATATCGTATTAATCTGATTACAACAAAACCAGATATTATATATACAATAGGGGTGATGATTTGAATTGGGAAAGGTTTGAGGATGATCCACTTTACAGTGAAATTTTTACTTATTGGTATGATGAGTGGAATTCAATTTCTGAAGAAGTTAAAAATGGAATGATTGGTATCAACATTGTAAATATCAGAGTTGTTCTTTTAGATATCATTAATGAGTATGAACTAAATCAATTTGAAAGCGAAAATAATAGGAAAGTATATATCAAATTAATTGAAACTCTTATTTCAAAAAAGTATATAAATATTTTTCAAGATGAATTACTTATTTTAAAAGAAAAATTAGAGAAAAAAGAAAAAAGAGCAGTTTATGTTATCTCCAAAGAATTGTCTAACCTAATTTCTAAGCAAAGTTTTGCACACGTGCTTTTTGATGAGTTAATTCTTATTTTAAAGGAAAAATCATTCCAGAAAAAAGATAGATTAAAAGTAAAAGAACTGACTAAAGAAATAATTGTTGATTTAGTTACTTCAGGAATGGATATTAATGATATAAAGAAGTTTGTTTCAGATGCCCTTGCCTCGTATCAAATCCACGGGGACGAGTTATTTATAAATTATATAGGGGTACCAAAAGAACTGAAAATGGATGATGAAAAAAAAGATTATATAGACGGCTTGAACATTCAAAATCGATTGGATTTCTTTCAAAAAAAATTACTTTTTGTTGAAAATGAATATATTTTTATCTACCCTATTTGGGGCCTGATTGCATTTCCTAAAAATAGTTTAAATACAATATTTGGCTGTCAGCTATATAGTCCAGATATCGAAAAAGTATTTGGGGAAAATTCTTTTTTTGATGAAACATTTGATACAAGTAACATAGAAGAAAAAGACAAAAAAATCGGTCCAGAAGATCGACATAAATATCGAAGTAGATGTAATGTAAAGATTTTAGTTACAGCAATCTCTGCAAATTCCGCAAAAGAAATAGCAGAATCTAAGTTTTTACATTTGCTTAACCTACTAAACTTATACTTTGCTCAGAAATATCACGAGTTTTATTGGGATGGTCAATATATAGGTAAAAAAACTGATACGGAATATGGATCTTTCGGTAGTTTATTTGGTTCTATAGATGAAAAACAACAAAGAAAAAACCTAAGTAGAAATAGTCCTAAATTCCTGAGTGATCAAAAATATGAAAGCATTAAAAACGTTTCAAAAATCATAGAAAGCTTAGAAGAAAAAAATATGTTCTATGAGGCGAATACTATTTTAAATGTCATTGATATAATGTCAAAGGCACAATGGCAGACTGAGGAAAATAAGCTTTTGAACTATTGGATTGCTATCGAGAGTTTAGCAAACATTTCAAAAACGGAAAAGGAATCCAAATTTCACTTTATTAAGGAATCTATCTCTAATATATATTTTCTTTGGGAACAATACAGTCCTATTCATGAACTTTTCAGAGCAACAGATATATATAGCCGGAGTTCATTTGAAAAAGATGAAAAGATAAATATACCAAATGATTTTCAGCGTGACGTAGGTATCTATGAATCCCGTTCGGAAGATTCTAGAGTATCTTTGGTGAAGTTTTATAATAGGATGGAAGAATTAAAAGGATATACCACAAAAGAAGTGTTTTTGGAAAAAATCGAAGACACTATAATGTTTTATAAAGATAATAAAAATGCTTTAACACGACTTAAAGAAAAAAGAAACGAAGTCAAACTAACAATTGATTATATATATAAGTGTAGAAATCAAATAGTCCATAATGGGTATGTTGATAAAAATCTTGTTCCATATCTAGTTAATTTTTCTGAGGCTTATGCAAATTCATTATTCAATCGAATCTTGGAGGTTTATTCGGATGGTGAATATAATCTGCAAGACTATTTTACAAAAGAGCTTTATGATGGCATTTTCTTAGAAAGGAAGCTTGCTAATGGCAATCATTATAATCTTGGCTTGGATAAGTAATAGTTAGTAAGTTTGTTAATAAACTTACTAACAGTTTTTGATTTGAAACTATTTGATTTTAACGAAGGTCCATGGATTATGGAATCGAAATGGATGGGATTATTAGTTATAACTTTATGGAAGAGACCGGATTAGTTATTGATTGATTTTAAACAATTTAACATTCAACAAAAGATATAGAAGTCTCCTAAATATAAAAAGGTTGCATAATCCCTTATTTAATAATGAATACGGATTTCTTTATGATTGACCTTTTAAGATAATTAGACAAACATATGAATCTTGATTAAACGTTACCTTAAATTTGGATTATCTTGTGGAAGACTGTCAGTAACTTTTTTCTTTAAAACCAATTAGGCAGAATATATGTTTTAAAGATATTAGCTTACTTTGACTCATCCTAAAAAAAGTTATATAATGAACAATATGCTTTTAAATTTAAGGAGGTTTATTAAAAAATGACAAACTCTATTAGACTTCGTTTCCCAACTTTGAACCGATAATTGAATATGTTCAAAGGCTCTGTTTGTATATACAGAGTAAACGGGATTAGTCTGTCCTTTTTTAATATTCTTCATTTCAAATATAATTGTGTAATGTGAAGAAAGGCTGATTATTCTGCCCTTCTTTATTTTTGTCTAATTTCTCTTCTTTTCTTAGCAAATGAGAGGCTTATTAGGCGACAGCATTACAAGCTTAGTCATACACTAAAAGATGGTCACTTCCCCTTTACTCTAAATCACAGGCAGCCTGCCTGTGATTTTTATTTTTTTCAAAAATGATTGGAGGGATTTTTATGATGATGTTACTCTTCTATTGATACGGGCTTTATTTTTTCAGCTCGTATCGATGAAGAATCGATACGCAAATTTTAGGAGGTATCGATTATAATGGAAAATAAAAATTGGAAACGAAAGTTTATTGCGTTATATACAGGACAGTTCTTCTCTTTGCTTAGTAGTGCTGCTGTTCAATTCAGTATTATTTGGTGGTTGACTGATACAACTGGGTCGCCACTTATATTAGCACTAGCAGGGATAGCAGGCTTTTTGCCACAGGCTTTGATTGGTCCATTTGCAGGGACGATTGTTGATCGTCATTCTCGTAAATTGATGATGATTTCAGCAGATTTGATTGTTGCACTGGGCAGTTTATTCTTATTTTTTTCAATGTACTACAGCGAGCCCAGTATCACGTTAGTCATACTTGTGTTAGTTGTTCGTTCACTTGCGACTGCTTTTCATATGCCGGCAATGCAAGCCTCTGTTCCTTTGCTTGCGCCAGAAGAGCATCTTACAAAGGTTGCAGGATGGGGACAAATGGTGAGTTCCATGACCAATATTGCAGGACCTGCATTAGGGATGTCTTTACTCGCAGTAAGCTCCCTTGAATCAGTGTTATTACTCGATGTTTTGGGTGCCGTTATTGCTTGCAGTGTGTTACTGTTTATCCGCATTCCGAGTGTAGCAAGAACAGAAGAAATGGTCACTGGGAACTTTATTGCTGAAATGAAAGAAGGCTATTATGCAATTGTAAAACATCGACTGGTCCTAAAGTTAACCACTGTGATGATTGTTGTAGCCTTCTTATACATCCCAATTGGCACTTACTTCCCTCTTATGGTACGGAATCATTTTGAAAAAGGTGTTATAGAAGCGGGTATTGTTGAGGTTGTATTTGCGATTGGATTGATTGTTGGCGCTTCGTTATTAGGCGTACTGGGAGATCGTTTCGATAAAATCAAAACGATGGTAGCCGGCATGATGTTGATGGGTGTTGCCTTATTTATTTCTGGGTTGCTCTTGCCGTCGACTTTCTATGTGTTTGTAGTTATGAGTTTTTTAATCGGTTTAGCTGGCCCATTGTTTTCAGCTCCGTTCTACGCTTTTATCCAAACAGAAATTGAGCCTCATTTACTTGGACGGGTATTTAGTTTTGTGACAAGTCTATCGTTATTGGCGACTCCAATTGGATTCGGTTTGGCTGGACTTTTTACGGAATTAACGAATGTAGCTACACTTTTCGCAGTAGCGGGTGTCCTCATTGTTCTAAATGCGGCATTGGCTATGAAAATTAAATAGGAGGAGACTGCATGCAATTTTTATTATTTTTTTGATACGAGCTTGAAATAGAGGCTCGTATCGATCCTAGCTATCGATACGAAATGACAAATTTCGGAGGTAGTGAATATGGAACAAGTATGTTTTGAATTAGAAAATCTTGAAATGACCTATTTAGATAAAGAAATATTGAAGATTGAACGATTAGCCGTCCATCAATTTGACCGGATTGGTATTGTTGGGAAAAATGGTGCTGGGAAAAGCACATTATTAAAATTGCTGGCTAATAATATTCAACCGACACGTGGAACAGTGAAGCGGCATGTGGAAAGCGGCTACTTTAAACAACTCGAAGCCCCCACTGTTGAAGAAGCAGATGGGGCCTTACTCGGAAGATTAGCAGTACCCAAAAATTCTGAAGAACTAAGTGGCGGTGAGCAAACAAGACTGAAGCTGGCGCAGTTGTTCACGCATTATTACGAAGCACTTTTAATCGATGAACCGACCACGCATTTAGATCAAGAAGGCATTTCTTTTTTACTCGATGAACTTCGCTATTACTATGGGGCGCTTGTGTTAATTAGCCATGACCGCGTTGTTTTAGATGCGCTCGTCACTACAATATGGGAAGTCCGTGACGGTGAAGTACACGTCTATTCAGGAAATTACAGTGATTATCAGGTGCAAAAACAAGTCGAACGTGAACAACAAAGTCAAGCGCATGAACAATTCATAAAAGAGAAGAACCGTCTTAAAAAATCAGCACAAGAAAAAATGAAAAAAGCCAAAAAAATTACACAAGCAGGAAACATGTCAAAAAGAGAAGCGAATGCAACACCAAACAAGTCGTTGATGACGAAATCAAAAGGTACGAGCCAAAAATCGGTACATCGTGCAGCTAAAGCTATCGAGCAGCGCATAGAACACCTTAAGGAAGTCGAAGCGGTGCAAGAAGAAAGCCAAATTGTATTCCGCCAATCGAAAACAGTAGAACTCTATAATAAGTTTCCAATTATGGCCGATCAACTAACCTTGCAAGTTAAAGAGAACGTACTATTGAATAAAACGAGCTTCCAGCTACCTCTTGGTAAAAAAATTGCAATTACAGGCGCAAACGGTGTTGGAAAAAGTACGTTGCTTCACCACATTTCGAATAATGGTGCCGGTTTAACCATTTCACCAAAAACGAAAATCGGCTACTTTCGTCAAATGAGCTATCGATTTACAAGTGATGAAACAGTGCTAGAATTCGTAAAAAGCCACTCTGAATATGACGAAGGATTTTTAAGAAGTGTATTACATGCGATGCAATTTGTGGATACGGATATACAAAAAAATGTGCAGTCATTAAGTGGTGGCGAAATGATTCGCCTACAACTTTGTCAACTGTTCTTAGGAGAATATAATATTTTGTTATTAGATGAACCGACCAATTTTTTAGATGTTCCTGCCATTGAAGCATTAGAGCAGTTTATAGCTGGATATGAAGGAACAATCATACTTGTTTCCCATGACCAAGCATTCATAAAAAATCTGGCGGATATAAAGTATAGTATTATTGAGAAAAAATTGACTAGAGAGTGATTCCAAATTAATTCTATGATAAGCCACCAAGATAATCTTGGTGGCTTATTTATCCGTTTTTTTATTGTAGTTTCCAGACCTTTCCGAAATTCTCCTTTGAAAAGACCATCTATGAATAAGGAAATTCAGAGAATATAAAAAATACATTTAAACAAACGGATACTTTTATAGAAAAAACATAAGAAAACATGATTAACTTAACGTATATGAATTTATCTTTTTTAAGTTGATATTTTCTTTGTATACAAAATTACAGAAATTTTGGCGGTACCCCTAAATAAATTCTTTTTTGATTGACTTTCTTAATAGAATCGTCCAATCTAAGAGGAAGGAATATATGTTCGTCAATTAGAAACTATGGAGGTGAATTATATGGAACATGGAAACTATAGATTTGTGTGGAAGGCGATAAAATACCATCGAAAACAAGGTGGTGAAATTCTAAATACACCCTCGTTCATTATTGGACTAGAGGACAAGTCAACAAAAGAAGTATTCCCCCACCCTATCAGCCATTTTTTGTTTAAGAATTACCATAGAAACTCTGGTTCTGTAAACACCGAACTTACCGTATCCCAAATTATTGTTCCTTTTTTAAACTTTGTATTGGACAAAGTGGATCAAAAATTAACAGAATATACTGAAGTTGAGGGTTTAAAAGATTTGCGGGAAAGTCATGCAAATGCTTATTTACAATATTGTGTAGACGAGAAAGCAAATAAAAATAAGACATTAGAAATGAAAGAGAATTTCCTGTCTAAGTTTTATAAGTACTTATGGGATGAAAAGATACTAAAGCATAAGCCCAAATTCAAGTTGGTATCCGTCAGAAGTCGAAAAGAAATTAGAAAGGTATACAAAATTGATTTCACCTATAAAAAGACCGATGAAACCCTTTTACGGGAAAAAATAAAAAGAAAAGATATAGTACCCCAAAATCATGAATCAAACGATAATAGAATCTTTATTCGCTTGCAATATATTCGTGAGATACTTTTTGTAGCAAAGCATGAGACGCCTGACATTGCCTTGGGGGTTGCATTACAAATATTTGGGGGATTACGTAAAGGAGAGGTAGTAAACCTCACTAGAACGGCTTTAAAATCGCAGAACGGCCAAGAATATGGCGTGGAAGGGTTAGTGCTGCTTATAAGAGACCGTCAAAATGATTTATTTACTCGATTTAACGACGTTTCAACAATGCAGGTTAAGAACCCTAGAGACCAATCCTGCTTGATTGATCCGATTTTAAATTACTTATACAAGCATCATATAGAAGTTGTACTTAAAAAAGTAAAGAAACCGCTGCACCCTAATGCACTATTTTACGATTCCGAAGGGAATGCTATGTCGGCAGATACGTATGATAAGAGATTTTTGAAGTTAAAGAATTCTTATTTAGGGATGCTACTTGGTACTCCTGGCAGATATCAGGATTATCTAGACTTCTCTCAAACTAAATGGCGCTCTCATATTGGTAGAGGAATTTTTACTAATATGTGCTTGGACGCCGGATTTAATGAAAAACAAACCGCAGTATTACGGGGCGATAGATCTACCGAATCTATGGAAGCCTATTTTGACATCATTACTGCTACTTTCAACATACGAAAGGCTTTAACTTTACTTTCTCCTGACCAATCAGAAAATATTGCTGACTTAAATATGCCGACTAATCGCAAAATGTGGAAGGAGGTTCAAGAATTTGGAAAAGGACTTAGAAATGAATTTTAAAGACTATATGTCAATATACGAAATAGCTGTCGGGAAATTTAATAAAAGACTAAGCAATGATTACTTTATTAATAAATTAAAAGAGTCCATGCAAAAGTTACCACCTGAATGTAAAATAACAAAAATTGATTTAGAAAATAATTACCTTGATGAAAAGTATGGTCGAACTGTTAAGGAGTTATATGCAAAAGAAGATGTAGATTACTTTTTTAGTAACTACATATCTAAGAAGTCCCTCATTAGTAGTTTAAAGAAGTCAGTTAGCCATGACACCATTTATAAATACTATAAGAAACTAAACCCAGTTGAAATAATACTCGGTGGTAGTTTAGATATATTTGTAGCGCAGGAAGTTTTATCAGAACTAACTGAAATAGTTAAAGTGGTGAAAGAGAATAAAGTATGGGGGTGGAGAGCCCACGTCTTTGAAAAATATAAAAATCAACATAGCTTTTATTCTTTTGAAGAGGTTAAACAGAAATTAAATTGCACAAACGCAACAATTAATAGATTAATTAAAGAAAAGATTTTGGTAGTATCGGAGCAATATGAAGATAGACTACTTTTTGATCAAGAACATGTACGCGAATTACATTTTGAACAAAATATGTATATTGATAAATATAACAACCATTATTACACTGCGAAGCAAATTCAAGCGAAATACAGTGACGCTTTCGCACAATATATTAAAGGATCAGAAGATAAGGTCCGAATAAAAGTAACAAAGATCGCTCCCCCACCACTATTGGTTTCATACTTTGGCGTTCAAATGAAACTATATGAAAAAGATGAAATTGACGATTTATGGGAGGATTACAAACTTTACTTGGACATGAATACTATGTCTATAGAAGACCCTTATGATGATTTCGTTTATAAAGTTGAACAAGTACTAAATATCAAATTTACGAAAAGACAGGAAAACACGAAATTATTATGGTACCAGTATATCGAAAAGTTCCTTCTTAGAACTAGGATGTCTGATAAGACTAGGATTATATTTCAGACCAATCAATTTGCTCGATGTACAGAAATAATATTCGCTACTTTTAATCAAGAAATATACTCATATTCTGGAAAAGATATAAACAATAAGTTTCTTAATGACATTCTTAATATTAGAAGAAGTTATCAAAGGGATTTTTACCATTTCCTAAAACAAATGCTTGAATCCTTTGCCACAGAAGGGCTTCCTTTACCGTTTAACGTCGATGAATTAAACGATCCAAGAAACTTTAAAAGGATTAAGGAAGTAGCCACAGACATCTATTCTTTGGAAGAATACCATCAGTTGTACAAGCATACCAACCGTACAGCATTTCATAAGGAAAAAGCAATTCAAGACGTCATTGAGCTACTTCAGACTTGGGATTATATAAAGTACAAACGTTATGACAGTTGTTGGTTATATATCTTAGTTCAATTAACAAATAATTGGCGACACGGCACGATAATAACCCAAATTCCAAGAATCGATCTATCCACCACTTCGATTGAAAGTTTGGAGTGGTTAAAGGAAAATGATCCTTCAATTGAAGATGCAAACAACATTATCTATCAGATTGGCAGATACGTAACGAAAATAAACAAAACCGATGTTAGTGCAGAAGGAATTTTCACGATTGGAGAGCCACTTAAAATTGCATTTGCAACTGCAATAAGCATCTGTGAATTTCGTAGAAGTGCATCATTAGAAACCAGTTCCACTTTAATAGAACTATCAGGTCATTTAGTGGAAAAGTATAATCCACATAAGGAATTTTTTACAGATTTCATCGCTGGCTTTAAATTTGAAAATAGGAAGATGAATAGAACGCTAAGTACCCTAATCTGGTCAGTTCTTAGGCATATGGGGAAAGGGTTAAAAGAATCCCAAGCATCCCGAAGCCACCTGCAAGATCAAACCACTATCAATCATTATATTAAGCTTTCTGACGTACAAGTGAAAAACCTTGTTGATGAATTATTTGAAAGAAATCAATTTGGATTTGTTACACAAACTCTAACGAATATACTTTTTGGCCCTGAAACAAATAAAAGTATCGAAACGGAAAGAATGTTAGAGGTAAATAAGCATTTCGGGGATGTTTTTAAAATTGAGGCGACCGCAGGATTAATCAACAGAATTGCAACGGAAAGAAATCATGTATTAAAACATCTTGAAGAGTTTGACTTAGAAGGACTTCGTGATCTTTTTTACCAATCTCTAACGGGCTCACTCCCTTCAAAACAGAGATACCACCAATGCATCTATTCTGAGTGTAAATACGAGAATGAATACGGTGAAAGACCATCATGCGATACTTGTGCAGCATCAATGATTAATGTGTATGCCTTAGAAAATATAATGGACAATTATATTTTTATGATGGAAAAGATATCAACCGAGTTTGATAGTGCAACTATCGGTGAAAAACAGAAACTTGCAAACCAATTCTTCCTTCTACATAACGTTGTAGACCAAGCAAGAAGTAAATTTGGTAGAGGCATTGTAGATGGATTTGTAGAAGGCAGGACAGAACGAATAAAAGATTTGGGGCTTGATTTATCAACAAAAGGATTAAAAGAATTTAGAACATCAGGAATACTAGGGGGCTGAATATAGATGGCTCGAAAAAGGAATTTAAGCTCGTTAACGCTTGATTTTAGTAATATTGATCCAGAGGATATAAAAAGTGCTAGATTTGATGTTAGCAAGAATACGGTAGAGGCAAACAGGCTATTGGATTCCTATGATGATAATAGAGTAAAAAAAGTTCGTGTCAATTTTGAAGACAGTAAGTGGATTTTCAAGGAAGAATTCACACGAAGTGATGCAGTTTTTAGTTATAAAAAAATAGAAGATTCTTTAAGGTTCAGTGGAAATGAAAATAAAGAGGAGTTATTAATTGCGGCAAAATGTTGGATAGCAAGAAAACTGAATGAAAACTCTTTAACAGTAACACGGGCAAAGCTTTTAAGCCTCGTTACTGCTTTCATATCAACAAATGGTCTTAGAGATAATAATAAATTAATGGTAATGATACTTGAGTCCAATCTCATTGGTAGAAGTACAAAAAATCAATACAAAATCAAAAAAGTATCAAACAATGTTATGTATAAGTTTATTACCGACCTTGTTGATTTTTTAGAATTCTATAATCGTGATAAATTTAGCGATTTCATAAATGATTTGGGCGAATATAAAGCCAAAATCAAGTTAGAAAAAAATTACAGAGAGTTGCCCTCCTTTAAAGATATTCTAACTATAAAACAATGTTTAGATAGTTGGTACGAAGAAGCAGAAAAAAATGAAAGTGAAGAATTACTCAAATATCTCCCCCTTGTTTTATGGTGGAATCTAACAACAATTATTCCTATGAGAATAATTGAGTTTTGTCACATCAAAAGAAATTGTTTTTCATTAAAAGACGGTAATTATTCCATCACCTTTCCTAGGATGAAGTACCATCGAGTTGGGACACATCGAACTGACATTGAGTACGACACGTTACCTATCCCGAAAGAGCTGTACGACCTTTTCCAAAACTATCTAATACTCTCGGAACAGTATGGACTATCGAATTATCTAATTTCACATAAAGTCTATCTCCATCATTTTGGCTATGATAAAAAAACATACGATGAAGATTCCTTGTTTAACTATCATAATTTCAATACGACAATTGCAAGTTTTTTCAAAGAGATAATACACGAAAAGTATAACATCAATATTGTTTCTATAAATAAGCATTACCGATCCAGTTACTTTCGAAGATCAAAAGGGGCATTTATTTCTGATTCAGCAACGGGAAGTATAGATACAATGATTAACCTTGGCGATCTGAGGCATATCGCAATTATTAATATGATGATGCAGGGTTACGACAAGGTCGAGATTCAACGGTTAGCGGGACATATCACAGAGGATATTCAATATAGCTATTTCAATCATATGGAAAACTGGATGGATATTGAAATACAAAAAATGGAGAAGGAATTTAATCATTATAAACCAATAAACCAAAAATTTAATGACAATGAAATTTCACTTTTACACCCAAATGCCCAAGATTTCTTTGAAAATCAAAGCAAGAAAAATTACATCAACAAGAATGCTGATGAACAGAAACAAGAGAAATATTTAAAATTAGATCTTGGTTCCTGTATGGACGAGACTATGCCCTGCCCTAGTTTCAACTGGAAACATCGGGGTTGTTATTTTTGCAAACATTGGTCTATTTCGAACCAAGAAATAGAAGAGAAAAGAAATCACATAGCTTCTGACCTGAATTTACTTTATGAAGAAACAAAGGGAAAAATTAAGTTCATACAGTCTTTATTTCAACTGCAATTTGAAAACTCCCAAAACGTAAACAATCATACAAAACAAGACTTATCTTCAACATCAAAGGAAATTCAATTAGACATTAAACGAATCGCAAAATTAAAGTCTATGTTAGGGGTTTTAGATGATGAATAAAATCGGTACTAAAGGCATTTTAGATGATATAGAAAAAGAGACAGCATTAAGGAAGCTCATTGTTGAATATGATGAAAATCATAATACCAAATCTAAAATCACATACAAGGATATTTATGAATTCGTTAAATCGCAATACGATAAAGATAAAGTCGGTTTTTATCCTGGATATACATGGTGGAAGACAAAAGGAAAACATTTAGTAGACGAATACAATTTAGTAAAGAAAAGAACTATCCCCTTATCCGAAACAGAAGACTTAGACGTTTTTGACATCCTTGACGTGCTTGAAAAACATTACGGTGATAAAGATTCTCTAATTAAATATCTCCTTCCCTACAATGATTTATTAGATAGGCTGGTCAATAAAATTAATAAGCTCCAAAGTAATTCCCGTAGCTTATCAGAACAAATTGAAAAAAAGGATGAACGTATTCAACTATTAGAAAAAACAAATAGTAATCAACAAGCTTTGTTAGACGGATTTTTCTACACGATTATCGGATCTGAAAAAGATTTAGATAAGGTAATGAAAAGAGGTAGTACAAAATCAGATATAGTAAATTATGCCCTATCTAAAACTTTCGGAAATCCTGCTGCATACATTGAAGAGTTTAATAAACGTGTAGAGATAGGTAATCTTACGACAGATGAGAAAAAAGATAATGTCGTAAAATTCCTCCCCAAGAATGAGGCTTTAGAAGAGGATGATTATGATTACTAATATCTTGCTTAGATTGAGTCACAGTTTTATAAAATGAATGGTGAAATTTCAGCATTGGAGGTAAGTAAAGTGAGTGTTAAAGCATTAGTAATCGGGGTTAGTAATTATTTTATGGACGGTGCGCCTAATCTACCTTTTTGTAAGAATGATGTAGAGGCAATGGCCAAGTCTTTAGAAAATGGATTAGGTTTAAAAAAGGAAGATATTATTACACTTGGAGGTTTAGGGGATGTAACCAAAGTTGATTTTGATAATGCATTATCAATGATGTCTTCAATTACAAATGAAAATGATATTCTCCTTTTCTATTTTTCTGGGCATGGTCAAAACTTCAATCATCAACATCACCTTATATTAAGCGACGGTTTTATAAGCACAAACGAGTTAATAAAGAATTTGGAAAAAGTTCCGGCAAAAAGCAAAGTCGTATTTTTAGATTGTTGTTTTTCCGGGAATTATTCCATTGAAGACCCAGCAAGTCCTGAAGTTGATCAAATGATTGCAGACTTCCATGGAAAAGGTTATGCAGTTTTCTCCTCAAGTAATGCAGAACAAGTTTCATATGGACATCTAGATAAACCCATTAGTATTTTCACTGATTTCTTATGTGAAGCGTTTGAAAACAAATTACTTGTTAAGAAAGGAAAAGTTACTTTACACGATATACACAAACTGGTAAGTCTTTATTTGGACGTTTGGAATAAAAACAATCCTGCACAGCAACAAAATCCGATTTTCAAAAGAAATATGGGTGGAACTATCTTCTTTGAAGTTGAGGATTACAAACCTTTCCCTACAACAAAGATATATTTAGAAAGTGATCAATATATTATTTATGAAGTTGAACCGGTGCATACAGGAACTTGTAAAAGATATTCGGTAAAGGTCATTCTAAAAGAACCACTTTCCTTAGATGAAATATCTAAAGTATCCATTGAAATAAAGGATACCGTTCAAACGGCTGAAGTGCATAGAAATCAACGTAGTTTAGAGAGATGGAAGGGTAAATCAGCAAATATAGTTTGGATATATTTCGGCTTTGATGAAAGTGACATGAAAAGAGGTAACTTCATATGCCATACCACTTGGTGTGATGATAATCAGGACAAAGATTGGTGGTATAAGGTAGACCGTTCAAATAAGTTTATGATTAAAGACACCCATTTTAATGTACATACTTATTATGAAAGCCTTAAAACTCTTCATCAAAATAACACAGGTAACAAAGATGAATTAATCTTAGCTGTAAAAGAAATATCTAGAACAATGTTAAAATCAGCTGAAGAAGTAATAAGTCTTTATAATGAATATACGAACGGATTAATTTCAGAGTCGAGTTTAGTTAAAAAAATAGATCCTTCACTTTCTTCAATTGAAGAATCCTTCATGGCAAGTACCGATTTAGAACTTGCCCCTGATGATTTATCTGACTGGATGCAAGCTTACTCAAACATTTTTGCAACCATTCATAACTTTACGTTTTATTACAACGAAAAATCTCTAGCTCAACGTACACCTGAGAATAGAAAAGCCTGTATGGAAATGACTATGAAATATTACTATACCGAGTTACAAGAAATAGTAGAATTAGAAAGGTAAAAGATTTATTACTGATAACGACATAAAATTAAAAAGCGTCAACTAATGTTCGCATTTTTGAGCATGATATCAGTTGACGCTTTCTTGTTTGACTTAATATAAAAGTCGAGGAAGACTTATACCTGATAAAATACATAGTAAAGGAGATTGACCTCTAAATGGGATACGTATTAATTTTAGCCGAAAAACCCAGTCAAGCATCCGCTTACGCAGACGCTTTTGATCATTCAGAGCGTAAAGATGGCTACTTTGTTGTGTCCGACAAAGAATTTTCGCATGCCGTCATTACGTATGGATTCGGTCACCTCGTTGCCCTTTTCTCCCCTGAAGATTACCATGAGGAATGGAAAAAATGGGACTTGAATACATTGCCGCTGTTGCCAACCGAGTATCGGTTCAAAGTCAGTGATGGAAAGAAAAAGCAATACACCATCGTTAAAAAGCATTTAGATGAAGCAGAAACGATTATTATCGCCACTGATAGCGATCGAGAGGGAGAAGCGATTGCACGTTTAATCATTAATCTTTCAGGAAATGACCATAAGCCACTCAAACGCCTCTGGATTAATTCATTGGAAAAAGAAGAAATAAAAAAGGGATTCCGAAACTTACGTGATGGAGAAGCCTTCTATTCCAGCTATAAAGAGGCCGAAACCAGACAAATCGCTGATTGGCTAGTGGGCATGAACCTCTCGCGTCTTTACACACTTTATATGCAAAAAAACGGCATGAAGGGCGTCTTTAGTATTGGCCGTGTCCAAACACCGACCTTATACCTCATCTACCAGCGGAACATAGAAATTGCGGCATTCGTTAGTAAATCCTTCTTCGAATTATATGGCAGATTTAGTCATAAAAAAGGCATTTACCAAGGGAAATATGCAGGTCGTTTTGATAGTGAATACGATTTAGAGGCTTTTAAAAAGAAACATGAACTAAACGATCATGCTCCCGGAAAAATCACATCCGTAAAGACGGAAGAAAAGAAGCAGTTTGCACCCAAACTCTTTAGTCTTTCCGATTTACAAGCGACAGCGAACAAACGGTTTCATTACAGTGCTTCAGAAACGGTGAAAGTCGTGCAAGGTCTGTACGAGAAAAAGCTAGTTTCTTACCCGCGTACCGTACCGATACGAACTATATTGGTAGTCCGGAGTTTGACTATTAAAAAAACGCTCTTCCCAGCTATCTAAATTTAGTGAATGAAACGATTGCTGAACCGCAGTTAAAAGAGAACAAGCGCTATGTCGATGGTGCAAACGTACAGGAACATTATACCATTATCCCGACGCGCACGTTGTCAAACTTAGCAGCTTTATCTCAAAAGGAACGAAATATATATGAATTAATCTTGTATCGCACGTTGAGTATGTTTGAAAAACCTTATATCTACGATGAAACAACGATCGAAACCACCGTCCATGCTGTTTTGTTTAAGACGACCGGTAAAGTAGAAAAAGCGATTGGTTGGCGGAAGTTTTACAAAAACGAGAAAGAAATAAAAAAGACGACAGAAGAAAATCAAACACTTCCCACTGTAAGAGAAGGTGACGCGGTGGCGAGTCATTTTTACGCCAAGGAAGGGAAAACACAGCCACCCAAGTATTACACAGAGGGAACCCTGATTACGGCCATGAAAAACGTTGGTCGCGACGCTGAAGATGAAGAGAATAAAGCTATCTTAAGAGAAACCGAAGGCATTGGGACGGATGCGACGCGCGCAAATGTGATTGAAACTTTGAAAAAGCAAGACTATATCACGCTTCAGAAAAATAATGTCCTGGTCACACCAAAAGGTGAGACGCTTTGTGAAGTCATTCAAAATGATGAGATAGCCAACGCTTCTATGACTGCTAAATGGGAAAAGTACCTTAAAAAAATACGCAATCAGGAAGGTACACAAGAAGCGTTCTTGAGCAGTATTACAAACTTTATTAACCATTTAATCCAAAAAGTACCGGGTACATTTGAAAACAGTGCGATAAAAAAACATGCTGAAAAAGGCGAAGCAGTCACTGCCATGGGTGCATGTCCGCAATGTCGTAAGAATGTTCTAGATAAAGGGAAGTTCTTTGGATGTGTGGGTTATCGTGAGGGGTGTACATTCACCTTGCCTAAAAATGGAGCGGAAAAACACTCACGAAGAAAAACGTAAAGGATCTTTTATCTAAACAAGAAACCAGCCTCATAAAAGGATTTAAGAATAAAAAAGGCACGCCTTTCAACACCAAATTGAAGTTGGTTAATAATAAATTAGCCTTTGATTTTCCCAATCCGAAATAAACCCTCCTGGTATTCGCTTCAATGGAACGCTATTCAAGCTATAAAACCAGTTTTTAAGTGTAAAATTGGATGTTTCGTATCTCATCATAGTGAACTTTTTGATTCTTTATATAAATACCGAGCAAATCGGAATTCTTAATGAAGCCGATGATATCTTCCTGATAGGAGCCGTTGCAATCAATGGCTTCTATTTGTATGGCAACTTCTCTATGTGCTTGAATGGCTTCATGCAGAATATAGTAGATTTCAGTTGTCCGCATGCGGTTTTTTTGATGAAGTCCACGGTGTGACAATTGACTGAATTGTTTTTCTTTCTGTGGTTGTAAGGAATACTAGCCGATAAATATCAAAAACTTTTTCCAGAAAATTAATAACTACTATGATTTCAAACTTTGAACTTTAGAGGATTTACAATAGAAGGGTCGTAATTTTTAGAAGAAAATCTGAATTAATGCGTAAATGCGACTCCAATAATATAGAAAAACAAGAGAGAATGTGCTACACTTCATTCAAACGAACATTTGAATGAAAGGGGTGTAAACATGAAAAATATAGATTTGGACGTTTGTAAAACGACGATTATTCATGCAGAAAAAGTTGACCAGGTTCAAACGGAACTGAAAGATAAAGATTTTGCGGATTTATTAGTACTGAGCAAGTG
>RRZU010919317.1_pt1 | contig 19412 bp, 19 predicted proteins | sample 2165561 | NCBI WGS metagenome assembly RRZU01 (sample SAMN10456909, study PRJNA506462) | wastewater metagenome | isolation source: wastewater sludge | place: USA: Moscow, Idaho | reverse complement strand
GGGCGTGGACGGCTTCCGGCTGCCACCTGCCCAAGAGGACCACCCGGACGTACCGGTGGTTCGCTTCCCTACCTGGGCCCACTGCCCGGCCTGCAAGCGACTGGACCGGCACACCAAGCTCACGAGCCTCTACAAGAACCTGTGCAACCGGTGCAGCGTCCCCCTCGTGCCGAGTCGATTCGTGATCTGCTGCGAGAACGGCCACATCGACGACTTCCCCTACTTCAACTGGGTCCACGCAGGGTCACCTCGCGTCGACGGCGACCACCAGATGGAGCTCGACACCGGGGGCAACACGGCGTCACTGCGCGCCATCATCATCACCTGCACCTGCGGCAAGAGGGCAACCATGGAGGACGCCTTCCGGCGTACCGCCATGGCGGGCGTGACCGCCTGCAAGGGTCGCAGACCCTGGCTCGCCGTCAACGACTCCGACTGCGACCAAACGCCACGAGTCCTGCAGCGAGGGGCATCGAACGTCTGGTTCTCGATCACCCATTCGGCAATCTCCATCCCGCCATGGTCCGAAGGCGCCTTCAAGCTCCTGAACCGCCACTGGGAGATCCTCCGCCACCTCGGTGACGAGAGCGCCCTACGAGGCGTACTCGAGGGCCTCGGACTCGCGGAAGGCACCGGCTACGCGGTCGACGACTTGATAGTGGCGGTGAAGCAACGCCAAGCCGGGGAGCAGGAACCAGAGGACGCGTCACCGGAGGCCTTCCGCCGCGACGAGTATCTCGCCCTGATCAACGGACGACCGGAGGACTCGAAGGACCAGCAGTTCGTCAGCGTCCCGGTCGAGCGACTGCCAACCGCAGTCCACCCCTGGATCGATAAGGCGATGCTCGTGAAGCGGCTGCGCGAAGTCCGTGCGCTCGAGAGCTTCTCGCGAGTGACCCCTCCGTCGTCCGATCCCGACGCCCCCCGGCCACCGCTCTACGACGAACGCCCGAGTTGGTTGCCCGCGGTCGAGATCAACGGCGAAGGCGTGTTCTTCGTCGTGGCCGGCGAGAAGCTTGCCGAATGGGAACGACGCCCCGCAGTTCAGACCCGGGTTGCACGCCTCAACGAGAACTACCGAGCGAAGTTCATCGAACGAGACAGCACCCCTGATCGGGTCATCACCCCCCGACTGGTCCTGCTGCACACCCTCTCCCATGCCCTCATCACTCAGTGGTCCCTCGACTCCGGTTACCCCGCCTCCGCACTCAGGGAGCGTCTCTACGTTTCCGACGAGATGCACGGCTTCCTCATCTACACGGCAACCTCCGATTCCGCCGGAAGTCTCGGCGGTGTCGTTGCCGAAGCCGAACCCGACCGCCTCGAGGCAAGCCTGCCCGACGCCCTCGAGCGCGCAAGCTGGTGCTCGGGCGATCCTCTCTGTGTTGAGTCCGATCCCAGCGGCGTCGACGGACTGCACCTGGCCGCGTGCCACGCCTGCACGTTGCTCCCCGAAGTCAGCTGCGAGGAGATGAACCTCCTCCTCGACCGGGCACTCCTGGTCGGCACGCCCGACGACCGCCAGATCGGCTTCTTCGCCGAGATGGCCGGCTGACCATGGCCCGCATGATCCCACCTGCCGTCGCCGCCCACACCAGCAGCGGTGCCGAACGACGGCTCTTCGACCGGATCCAGAACGAACTCGGCGACGAATGGATCGTGCTCCACTCACTCGGTCTCACCATCCATGACCGAAAGCCTTGGGCGGAGATCGACTTCGTTCTCATCGGACCCCCCGGCGTCTTCTGCCTCGAGGTCAAGGGCGGACTCGTCACCCGCGAGGCAGGCAGGTGGTACACGACCCCCCAACGCGGCGACGGGGCCGGCCGCCGCAACCCGTTGAACGAGTCACCGTTCGAACAGGCAGGAAGCGCGGCCGCCAAGCTGTACTCCTGGCTGGAACCTCGGGTCCCGGAGCTCGGGAAGTCGGTCACCGGCTACGCCGTGGCCACACCCGACGTCGAGTGGACGGTCCACGGACCGGACATCGACCGGGCCCTCGTCTACGACCACCGCGATTCTCTCGAACCGTTCTCGGCCTTCATGGACAGGGTTGCCTCCCGGTGGAACGAGAAGGTCGGCCGAGGATGGCACCGCGAGCTCGAGCTGTTGGGCCGCAGGGCAAAGAACAAGGTGGTAGATGCCATCCGGGCGGACTTCGCCCTGGTCCCCTCCTTGAGAGCAGAGGCGGAATCCTCGGCGGAGGAGCTCCTCCGGCTCACCGACGAACAAGCAGCATTGTTCGCACGACTGGCCACCAACTCACGTGTGGTCGCCCGAGGCGGTGCCGGCACCGGGAAGACGCTCCTCGCGGCGGCCGAGGCCCGCCGCCTCGCCGGTGAAGGCCGGCGGGTGCTGCTCACGTGTTTCAGCAAGAACCTGGCGATGCACATCGCCGAGGCTCTGGACGGAGTTGAGGGCATCACCGTGCAGCCCCTCCACGCACTGATGCAGGACGTGGTCGTTTCCGCGGGGAGCGAGTCGCGCATCCCCGACGTCGGTGATGCCGACAGATTCGAACTCTTTCTGCCTGAGCTCGCCCTGGAGGCCCTCCTCGAGGATCCACCGACGGTCGAATTCGATGCAGTCATCGTCGATGAGGGCCAGGACGTCCTCCTCGAGCAATACGTCGATGTGATCGACGCGCTACTGGCTCGCGGTCTCGACCATGGCATTTGGCGTTGGTTTCTCGATCCAAACCAGAACGTCTTCACTGGCGTTGCCCGACGAGGGATGGCCCGGTTGCTGGCCACCGGTCCGGTCGACTGGCCCTTGACCGTCAACTGTCGCAACACCTCACCGATCGCGACCCAGGTGGCCTTGCTCACCGACATGGAACCGGTCGAGACGCTGACCGTCGACGGGCCCCCTGTCGAGTACCTGTGGTGGGAGGATCCAACAGACGAACGGCGCCAGGTGGCCAAGCGGGTCGGCGCGCTACTTCACGAAGGCTTCGCACCAGATCAGATCACCTTGCTGTCACCGCACCGCCTTCAGAATTCGTGCATGGCCGAGGATCCTGTCGTCGGCAAAGGTCCGCTCACGGACATCTCGCGCGGTGGATGGACCGATCGAACCGACGGTGTCCGCTTTTCGACGGTTGCCTCGTTCAAAGGACTCGAGTCAGACGTCGTCGTCCTGGTAGACCTCGACGACCTGTCCGAGGACATTCAACCGCTGCTGTACGTGGGGGCCTCCCGGGCCCGCGTGCTGCTGGTCGTCACCGTGGCGGAGTCCGAGCGAACACGGTTCGGTGAGTTGGCGCGAGAATTCGGTCGCCGTCTCGACGGCTGACCCCCTGTCACCCCTCTAGCTGGTCCCTCACGGAGAGCGCGATCTTGTAGGCCAACCGACACGGAACTGCATTGCCGATCTGGCGGGCGATCTCGATCTTGGATCCACACCAGAGGTAGTCCTCGGGAAAGGTCTGCAGCAGCGCAGCCTCGAGGTGGGTGATCGGTCGGTTTACCTTGAGGGTCTCGTCGTGCTCATCCCACTGGGGGTGCAGGTACTGGCCTTTCTCCGGCTTGAAGAACTCGGTCCGAATGGTCAGGCTCGGTCGGTCCCACCGCATCCGACCCATGACGTCAGTGGTCCCGGTGGGCTTTTTTCGCCAGCAGTCGAACTGCAGGTGCTCCGGCAGGTTGAATCGGCCGCCACCCGGCGGTACGTGGTCATATCGCTGGATCGACTCCGGCCAGGGGTTGCGTCCGATGTGGATGTCCAGGCCCTTGAACACGCCTGGAACCGTCTCGCCGAAGAACTGCTCCGTGGCGACGGGCAGCTCGGTGGTCTCCGGCCACCACGGAACCTCGCCGATAGCGGACCGCACGTCGAGCCACTGCGGGTGGAAGAGATCGTCGTCGCCGTGACTCGCATCGGGTAGGCGGGGTTTTCCGACGCGAGAGCCGACGATGATTGTCCGAGGACGCCTCTGTGGCACTCCGTAGTCGGCGGCGAGCAGCACCGCGGGCTCCAGGAGATAGTGCTTCAGGTCGCCGTCGGCCACCTCGTCCTGAAGAAGTCCGAACTCAGCAGAGTTGCGAAACCGCTCGACGTTCTCGATGACGAAGATCTGGGGCTCTGCCGCAGCGACGACTCGGACGTACTCTCGCCAGAGACGATTGCGTGGATCCTCGGGATCCCGTGCCCCCAGGCTGGAGAATCCCTGGCAGGGCGGCCCGCCGACGACGACGTCGGCATGGGGGATGTCGTCACGGAAGTCCGCGATGTCGCCCCAGAACATGTGGTCCTCGCCGAAGTTCGCGGCGTACGTCGAGGCGGCGTGGAGATTCCACTCGACGGCCTTGACCGGTTCGAATCCGGCGTCGCGGAAGCCGACGGTCACCCCACCGCAGCCGGCGAAGAGATCGATCACAGTCGGCGCGGTCATGGACTGATTGTGTCACGGGGGTCTGACACCGAGCGGGCTCCCGGCCGGGCGCGGCCCGGTCGGGAGCGACGCGAGTCCACCACCGCGCCGACCCGATCGGCCGCTTCCCGGGGATCCTCGTGCTCCCAGACCACGACGCTTGCCCAGCATGCCGCCTCGAGAGCCGCCAGGGTCTCGGCGTCGCGCTCCCGATTGCGGTCAAGCTTCGTTCGCCAGAAATCCTTGTTCGCCTTGGGCTGCGTGGCGTGCTCGGGGCACCCGTGCCAGAAGCACCCATGGACGAAGACCGCGACCTTGGCGCCGACGAACACGAGATCTGCCTGTCGTCGTAGTCCCGCCAGTGGTCGACGGTGTACGCGGTACCGGTACCCGCGCCGGTACAGCTCACGACGCAGGGCGATCTCGGGCTCCGTATCGCGGGTGCGCTGAGCCTGCATCCGGCGCTGCACCGTCGCCGATGAGGGAGCTGGTCGGTCCCGCTGCGACACATTCGGAAGCTACCTGAGAGCCGCCCGGACCTCGTTCTCCCTTGGAGAGGTGGGTCTTCACACTGACGTCGCTCCCAGCGGTTGGCTCGCTCGTTCCCATTCGTTGAGCGAGGAGCCGTGGCATGACGGCTGAGAGGTGGGTCAGCGCTTTGACCGACGTCCTCGAGGAGCGGTCGACTCGCTCACTTCAGGAGCCGCCGGCGTCGCGATCGACGGCGTAGACCCGCCGAAGGGGTAGAAGTCGTTTCCACTCGGGATCAAGGCCCTCGTAGTGCTCGAAGATCAGGTCAACGAGCTGCGATCCGTTCACGAGACGCAGGTCCTGGCGTGTCCGCTCGAGGTGGAGGGCGTCGGCGGAGTAGTTGCCCAGTGTGACGAACAGCCCGAGCTCAGAGCCCCCGACGGCAAGAGCGCCGGCGAGCTTCTGCACGTCGGGGCCACCGATGGTCGACACCGTTCGCTTGCACTGCACCTTGATGATCGGCGGCTCGATCGCCAAGGGATCGCGGCTGGCGATCACGTCCACGCCACCATCGCCAGTGGAGACCGTGGCGGAGGCGCGATACCCCATGGCGTTGAGGACGCCCGCAACGAAGTGCTCGAACCGGAACGGGTCCATTCGGCGGAGGGCATCGACCACGAAGTCACGGCTGTACGTGTCGACTCGCTCGGCGTTCGGCTCATCCTCGGCGAGGCCGACCTCGTCCTCGCTGTCGGGGACGACCGCGGCCGGCTCATCGGTCTCCAGGTAGGCCAGGAACTCAGCGGCGTGCTGCTTGACGCGGAAGAGCGTCACCGCGGACCCGATCTCGTGCAGCGCGCTCTTCGAGAAGTGGTCGCGGGGCACCCCCGTACGAAGCCAGCGGACGCGGCGGCGGTTCGGGTGCATGTCTGCCCCTGCCTCGACGTAGAAGTCGCTGTCCACCAACCCGAAGTTGAGTGTCCGATCGGCCTTGCTCGGACTGATGACGTAGTCACCGACCTGCATCTCACTCATGAACCTGACCAGGACGCCCGCCCAGATCGGTATGGCTCCGGGCTTCTCGTTCGGATACGCCTGCGTCAACCTCTGCTTCAGTGCTTCACGGTCGGCGGGGGTGTTCGAGAGGTCGCCGAGCTCCTCCCAGCCGATGCTGATGAAGCCGCCGCTGACGAGATCGAGCGACGACTGGTCGTTGTGGATGCCCCAGACGGCCTGCATGGAACGACGGTAGTGCCCCGAATGATTCGTGTCGTGAGGAGTCGGCGTATCTGAGATGATCTGCGCAGGCGGTACAGCTGACGAGCAGCGAGGTGGGGATGTTCGTGGAATCTGCCAAGGGTCCGCTGGCTGGCCTTTGGAACAGCCCGATCGTGCGTGACGCGTCCTCGGCTGCGGGGCGCTTGCGGTCCACACGGCTCCGCGTCTGTGGTGACGAGATGCCGAGGCGTTCGTTCGCCGGGGCACGTTCGACCTTGACGAGTGTTGGTATCGCGTGCGGGTCGATGGTGGTCGATGGGGAGGCGTGATGGCGCTGGCGGATGAGTTCGGCGGGCACGGGGAGAAGGAGCTGCTCGACGACGAGCGGTTTTGAACCGCCCCGGGTGTTGTGGTGGCTCTGATCCCACGAAAGGGTGGAGTTATTCCAGCACCTCGGAAGTATCCGCCGGAGCTTCGGGACCGGGCGATCCGGCTCGTGTTCGAGGCGCGTGAGGAGGACCCGGATCTGTCGTTGAACGCGTCGGTGGTGCGGATCGCGCCGCGGGTGGGGGTGAACAAGGACACGCTTCGGGGATGGTGCAAGCAGGCCGAGATCGACGCGGGTCGCCGGCCGGGGGTGACTTACGACGAGGCGGCGGAGCTCAAAGAGCTGCGCCAGCAGGTCAAGGAGCTGAAGCGGGCCAACGACATCTTGTTGGCGGCGTCGAGTTACTTCGCGCGGGAGCTCGACCCGCGACACCCGTGGTGATCGAGTTCATCGACATGTTCCGGGACCGGTTCGGGGTCGAGCCGATCTTCGCGGTGCTCAACGAGCACGGCTGAGGGATCGCCCCGTCCACCTACCGGGAGTCGAAGCGGCGGCCGCCGTCGGCGCGGTCGTTGCGCGACGAGGTCGTGTTGGGCCACGTCGAGCGGATCTACCACGGGGTGGGCCGCGGCCTCTACGGGGCCCGCAAGGTGTGGCACGAGCTCAAACGCGAACAGGCCCGCGGTGAACACCCCGGGCTCGCTCCGGTGCCGCGCTGCCAGGTGGAACGCCTCATGGCCGCCCACGGGCTCGTCGGCGCCCGCCGGGGACGGCAGACGGTCACGACCCGCCCGGACCCCGCCGCCGGGTGCCGGCCGCCGGACCTGGTGCGCCGCGACTTCACCGCCGCGGCCCCGAACCGGCTGTGGGTGGTCGATTTCACCTACGTGGCGACCTGGTCGGGCACGGTGTTCACAGCGTCCGTGACCGACGTGGTCTCCCGGCGGATCGTCGGGTGGCGCACCAAGGCCACCATGCCCACCGAGTTGCCCCTCGACGCGCTCGAGATGGCCCTGTGGACCCGAGCCCAAGCCGACGAGGTCGTCGACGGGCTCGTGCACCACTCCAACGCCGGGAGCCAACACACCGCGATCCGCTACAACGACCGGCTCGCCGACGCCGGCGCGGTCGCGTCCATCGGCACCGTCGGCGACAGCTACGACAACGCGCTCGCGGAGACCACCATCGGGCTCTACATGACCGAGTGCGTCCGCCCCGAGGGCCCCTGGCACAGCGCAGACGACCTCGAGCTCGCCACCTTGAACTGGGTGTGGTGGTTCAACAACGTCCGCCTCCACAGCGCCCTGGGCTACGTCCCGCCCGTTGAGTTCGAAGCCGACCACTACCGTCACATCAACCCCCAGCAGCACCCGCTGCTGGGAGGACCCGCCCACCACTAAACCCGGGGCGGTTCACACTGACCGGGATCAGCCCGCCATCAGCGGCTGAACACACCGAGGATCACCTTCGAACCCCACCACCTCACGGGACTCTGTCGCGCCCGGCGCTACGATTCTCGGATGCAATCGCGAGGCAATATGGCTCGGGACGTTGTGAGTGGTCGCACCGCAGCCTCGGAGTTACCTGCCGATCTGAAGCGTGTGCTCGCAGGCCCGTGTGTGGCCCACTTCGCGACTGTCATGGCCGGTCGTGCGCATGTGACGCCTGTCTGGATCGAGTCGGCGGCTAATGGGCTGGATCTCAAGATAGACATTGGGGCGTCAACGCAGAAGGCTGCAAACCTGAGGCATTGTACGACGGTGTGTATCAGCCTGACCGACCCCGATTGTTCATCAACCTGGTACACAATCGACGGCTACGTATTCGCCACGAAGCTGCTAACAACTGATGAGAATATCCAACGGTTGGCGATTCGAAACCTGGGACGTCGTCGCCGGAACCCTGAGCTTCCCCGCCTCCTCGTGACTGTTCGACCGACGAAGATTCTCGGCGAGAGCACCGCCTATACCCGGTCGACGTGATCTATCGCTGTAGTGGTCACGTGTAGGGCCCGACCGGAAGGCCAGGCCACAAGTAGCCCAGATCGTTTATGAGTCTTCGGAGTAAAGTCAAGGGGAGGCCGACGATGTTCTGGTAGTTGCCGGAGATCTCAGATACGAAGGCACCGCCGGCGCCTTGGATCGCGTACGCGCCTGCCTTGCCCATGGGTTCACCCGTAGCGATGTAGGCCGTGATCTCGTCTGGAGAGAGCTGAACGAACGTTACTTGCGAGATCGTGGAGCCGACCGCTAACCGGTCCTCATCAGGACTGCTGCCCTCGTCGACGCGGCGAACGGCGAGCCCGGTTATCACGTGGTGGCTCCGGCCGGACAGGCGAGTCAAGGTGGACTGCGCTTCAGTTGCGTCTCTCGGTTTGCCAAGAATCTCGTCGTCGAGCACAACCACGGTGTCCGCCCCGATGATCACCGCCTCGGTACCACCACGGGTCGCGAGCGTCTTCTCCAAAGCGAGACGCTCGACGTAGTCGACAGGGCTCTCGCCGTCGCGGTGCGTCTCGTCGATGTTCGGCGCGGCCGCCGTGAAGGAGATGAATACCGATTCGAGGAGCGCGACTCTACGCGGTGACTCTGATGCTAGGTAGAGCTTCGGAATCCGGCGAAGCATCTGATCTCGCTTAATACAGGAGGGTGCGTTCACCGTCAAAGTACCGCTGCGCGAGAGCCGCCACCTTTGGGTGATACCCATCCCACATGTAGCTGAAATCGTCAGCAGTGGCCGTCCGGATGCAGGTCTGTCCGAGACAGTCCACTCCGTGGGCACTGAGGCTCGCTCCCGGGTCAGCGAAGACCCGGGCGATGTCCTTGAGGCTGATCTCGTACATCGCCGGCACCTCCCCTGGGTCGAGGGCGAATTCGGAGAGCGGTGCCTCGTCATAAATCATGAAGATCGTGATCACGGCTCGTCTTTCCCGTCCGAGGCTGTCCACCCCGACGTTGAGCCGGCGGCCGATCGGGGTGACGTCGGACGCTCTGTACTGACGGCCGAGCTCTTCCTCCGCCTCGCGAAGCCCGTCGGTGCCGGTCTCCCCGGCGCGGTAGTACCCGGCGACCGACCCGTCCAGCTTGCCGGGAGCCCACCCTCCTGGCGGTCGCTCCTGATAGATCAACGCCGGGCCGGGGCGCACGATCCAGAGGTTGATGGCCCCCAACCAGTCCCCGGCCTCGACTGCCTCCTCGACCGGCTTGACCGTGCCAGTCGGCTCGAACTGCGGTGGCGCGAGCACATCGACCAACTCGCCGTGAGGCATCCCAGTAGGTTAACCGAGCAAACAAGCGGCTCGGGGGAGTCTGGTCACTGGTAGAACCTTGGGCATGGGGTTGACGGTGTTCGGCGGGGTGGCTTACGACGCCATTTCTGTGGGTGGTGGCGACGTCCATGAGGTGTTGGGCGGATCAGCGGTCTACGCGGGGCTGGCGGCGTCGGTCGTCGGCGACGTTACCGTGCTCGGGGCGGTCGGCGACGACTGCGACGCCGCCGATCTCGACGTCATGGGCAGGCGCCCTTCCATCCGACTCGCGGTCGACCAAGTTCCCGGTAGGACGACACGTTTTCGGTGTGACTATGACCCTCGCTTCTCGATGCGGACCACGCTTGAGTTCGATCCAGGAGTTGCGTCGGACGCGGGCGTCCCGGCCCGGTGGCCCAACCAGATCGACGTTCTGTTCCTGGCGAGCGGGCCACCCGAGATCCAGCTAGAGGCCCTCGACGCCAGCAGCCCACGGCTGTCTGCAGTCGACACCATCGACAGCTGGATCGATCGGGATGCTCGCACGCTCGAACGTGTGGTCACGAAGTCCAGCATCGTGCTGATGACGGTCGAAGAGCTGCTCCAGTTCACCGGCCACGATCTGGTGGTCGACTCGGCCACCGCGGTTCTTCGTCAGGGTCCGCGCCTCGTCTGTGTGAAACAGGGCGAGTTCGGTGCCCAGGTGTACGGGAAGGACTTTCGACTGGCGTTACCGGCCTTCGAGGCGTTCACGACGGATCCGACCGGGGCGGGCGACGCGTTTGCGGGGGCGTTCCTCGGCCACCTGGCTGCCAGGGGGGCCGACGTCGGAGACCGACGAGCGGTAGGGGAAGCCCTCGTGCTCGCCACCGCCGTGTCTTCCATATGCATCGAGGACTTCGGAACCCGCGCACTCGAGACAGCGACTATGGCGGAGGTAGAACGTCGTTGCCGTGTCCTGCTGGAGACGGTTCGGCTGCAAATGCCCGTGTTGAGATCTTGACGGGAAGCCTCGATCGCCAACTGGCCTCGGATCAGCCGTCGTCAGCGAGCCTGGCGATGGCGGCCTCAACTTCCACGGTCCGACGGTGCCCCGGTCGTAGCTGGGTGCTGAAGGTCTTGAAGGCCAGCGTGAGCAACTCGCGGTCCTTGGTCAACTCGCCGAGCCGGGCCTGGGACTGGGCGAGCCAGTAGTCAGGCCGCTCCTCGAACACGCGCATCCGGATCGCGTAGCTCTCGCGGTGCCGCCTAAGGCCCGCTGCAGCCTGGTCCTGGAGAAGGAGAACGTCTCCGAGAGCGAAGCATGACGACGCAGTCAGCGCGTTCGGATGAGGAAATCGGACCTGACGCCAGCGGAGCACCGACTCGTGGTCACGAGCCGCGTGCCCGAGGTCACCCATCGCCGCCAGCACGTCGGCGCGTACGAACAGCGCCCAGGCGGTTGCTTCGTTCCGAATCTGGCCCCCGGCTCGGTCGTCGTAGCTCTCCGCGTAGAACCTCCGGTAGACGTCGAGTCCGGCATTGGCATGGATGGTGGCCGCGGTCAGGTCGCCCGTTTCCAAATGGACGAGTGCGAGGTTCACGGCGGCGGTGCCGGCGTGCGGGTAGTTCGGTCCGAAACGTCGGTCGCTGATATCCGCCGCCCGCCTGAAGCTCTCCACCGCCCCGTCAAGATCGCCCCACTCCCGCTGTACCCGACCGAGCGAATCGAGAGCGCGACCCACATCGGTATGGTCGGGCCCATGGATGAGCTCGAAGATCTGGAGGGCTCGCCGATGCGCACGCAGGGCCAGCTCGAACTGGCCGCGCACCCGCCAGACCCCGCCCAGGGCACGCAAATGGGTGGCCACTAGGACCTCCTGCGGTACGTCCTCGCGATCGAGCACCTCCGTTGGAGTGAGTCCTCCCGTGATCAACCGGAGACCTTCGGTGGCCTCGTTCTCCGCGAGGGTGTATTCGGAGAGCTGGCGATGCAGGACGCTGGCGTAGCCATGGAGTTCACTGCGTTGACGGACGGTATTCGGGTCGGGGTCCTGCTCGTAACGCTTGAGCAGACGCGTGGCCTCAGCCAAGGGCTCGAGAGCCTCGACGGTGGCGCTGTCACGGCGGACCCGGAGGATCCTCGACCGCACGGTCAGCGCCCAAGCGTAGTCTCGTACGTCGGCGTTCGCCTCGAGTGCTGGTAACGCTTCGTCCAACAGGCATTCCGCAGCATCGAAGTCGCCGCGTTGCCGCATCACGTTGGCCAGGCGGACTTGGCGGAGAGCGCAGTGGCCGGGGGGTACCCCCGTCCCCGACAGGACGACTGCCTTCTCGTGCGCTTCCTGCGAGGCGGCCCATTCGGACAGGGTGCGTCGATAGAGGCCAAGGAGAGATGATGCCTCGGCGGCGGGGTCGGCCCACGCTCCAGGCGCGCTATTGAGGTGTTCGAGTGCGCGATCGGTAATGGCCTCGACGTGAGGGGCGAGTGCCGTCATGCGCTCCCGGCCCGCTGCTCTGCGTATCACGTCCCTTGTAGGGATTGCCAACGCTACGGCTTGGGCAGCGATGGTCAGGTCGGTCGCCCACTCGGCCTGCACGAACGCATCCATCCGCACGAGGGCAGCCACCACTCGGTGGACGGTGAACCGACTCGAATGGGTTTCACCCTCCCGCACCTCCAGGATCAGATTTCGATCGACGAGGGTGCGGAGGGCCTTGATCGTTCGTGCCTCACCCGCACCAGGCGTGACCTCGGTGATTGCACGGACAAGATCGAAGGGAATCGGCTCTGGCGAGAGCATCGACAGGACTGAGAGGAGATGTCGGGATCCCGGCGTCGCAGCATCCGCGCGCTCGACTGCCATTCGATAGGTGTCGCGCCAAAGGGGCTCGAAGCCCTCCATGTCGGGCAGCACCTCGAGGGCATCCTCGGTGGACAGGTCGAGTCGATCGAGAAAGGACGCCGGGTCCTCGCCGTACCGGATAAGTCGAGCGATCGGCTTGAGGAAAAGCGGACGTCCGCTGAACACGCGGCAGATCGCCCCGACATTCGGATCGTCCACCAGCTCCGGGCGTTCGCTGTCCCTGCAGATCAGCTCCACGCCGCTTGCGGCGTCGAGCCCTTTCAGCGGGGTCTCGCCGCCAACCACCGGGCGCCAATCGGAGGACTGCGAGGTAATCAGGATGTCACAGTTCAGTGCAGGAAGATATCGCAGCGTTGTGGCCGGTAGCTCGCGCTTGAGGAATGCGTCGTCCACGTTGTCGAGAATCACCAGCACGCGGCCATCAAGCGCGGCCAGGTGGTCGCGGAGATCGTTTAGGAAGCGGTGTGGCTCCTCGTCGGCCGCCTCGGGCGCGACCCCCGTCCGGGCGCTTTCAATTCCGAGCCGGCGGGCCAGTTCCCGCAGCCCCGTGCGAATCTTGAGGCTGCCGTCTGCATCGATCCACCACACCACCGCATAGTTCTGTGACAGACGGCTGGCGACTTCTTGCGCGAGCGCGCTCTTGCCCATCCCGGGTTCACCGGATATCACATGAGGGCGCCGACCCTCACCGCGCTCGAGCTCGGCAGAAAAGTAGTTGGTGAGGTTCTCGAGTTCGGTCTCTCGGCCCGCTAGATCGGTTTGTTCGGTCATCCACAGGTTGTTGAGCTCGACGGCTGCGCCGGTTGCGGCGGCGTCGGTGCGCCGCCGGCGGCCCGGCGCCGGCACGACGAGGGCCGGGTGCCACCACACGAGGTCGCACACCCGCTTCTGTTGCCACGAGTGGAAGAGCTCGAGGCCGTCCTCGACCACGACGGTGAAGTGGTCGCCCCCGCTGTAGCCGAGGCACAGCCGGGCGGGGTCGACCACCCGGTAGCGGTCGGGCTCATCTCGCACCCGCCTCTCGAGGTCGACCTCCGTCTCCAGGGGGCGAGTCGGGAATGAGCGTCGACGAGAATGCTCGAGCGCGACCACCTCGGCGTCGCTGGAGGTTCGGGGCTCGAATGAGTGGGCCGGGAAGGTCATGGTCGTGCCGATGTCGACGACGACCCAGGCGTGGGCGCCGACACCCTTCGTCCACCCGAACACGATCCAGGGGTGCAGGCCAGCGCGCAGGCAGGCGCCAGCCGTCACGAGCGACATCTCGACGCAGGTGGCCTGGCGGTACTCGAGCACACGTTCGGGATCTCGCAGCAGCTGGGTCTCTGAGCCGAAACGGATGGGTGGCTCGTACGCGTACGTGATCCCGGAGGCCGCTAGGGCGGAGGCGACGGCGCCGAGGCGCTCAGCCTCGGTCCTGTGATCGTACTCAGGGGCTCGGAAGGCTTCGACGGCGGCGACGTCGACATAGCGCCAGCTGCGTTCGAAGCCTCTCCCGTCGGGGTCGCCGAACGGGCGCCAGCTCCAGAGCCCCAATGACGCTGCCGGATCCGCGGAGCGTGACCCCAGCCGTTCGACCGCCTGGTCACCGATCCCTTCAGCCACACCGCCAGGCTAGATCCGCGGCCCAACCGGCTCCTCCTCTGTGTGCCGTCGAGGACTGCACTCGAAGCGGCACGGCCGAGTGGTCACCGCGTCGCGCCGAGCTTGGACCGGGTGATGGTTGGCCGCACCGTCGTTGCGTGTCACCCGGTCCTCGCTCATCCCGCTATCCGTTCGAGGGGCGGGATCAGCCCGCCGCACAGCGGGAGGACCCGCACATGGCAAGCGACCACCCGTTCACCCAGGTGGAGGAGCTCGAGGCGCCGCACGAGGACGAGGGTCCCGTGCGGGTCAACGCCGAGACCAAGACCATCCCGGCCCTGCTCCTCGTGGACACCTCGGTATCCATGGCCGGCTGCACCGGCGACGTGCGCACCGCGCTTCACGAGTTCGTCGTGCAACTGCTGCGAGAGCCGCTGACGGCGGAGTTCGTGCGCCTGGGCATCGACACCTTTGGCGGTGACGCCGGCACGGTGCTACCCCTGAGCGCCGTGGCCGACCCGTCGACCCGGCTCCCCGACCTGGCCGTCCTGGGCGGCGGCACCAACTACCGGGCCGCGTTCGACCAGGACCACGAGAGCCTGCACAGCGGACTGGGAGCGCTGCGGTCGACCGAGAGCGGCGTCCGGGTGCGCATCCAGCGACCGAACCTGTTCGTGGTCACCGACGGCCAGCGCGACGTGGGCGGTCCGTGGCAGCCGGCGCTGCAGCGCCTCCGCAGAGAGCGGTGGTGTCCTAACGTGTTCGCCTTCGGCTTCGGTGACGTCAAGCGGCGGGTCATCACCGAGATCGCCGACGAGGGCATGGCCTACAGTGCGGCCGACGGGCTGACCCCGCTGACGATGTACCAGGCCACCCTCCGGCTGATCCTCGCGTCGCTCGTCTCGCTCAGATCCGCCGGCGCCGCCAGCCAGGCCGTGATGGCGCCCCCGACGGTTGACCCGCCACCGACGGGCTGATGAAGCTGGACTCGATCTCGATGTGACCTCGCGGCCGCTCAGCCGGCCGGCTGGCCGCCCACGACCCTGGGCGCAGGACCGGCCCAGGGTCGTGTCGCGCGCCACGAACCGTGCCGACTGTCACCTCGGCGAGCCTCGGGCGCTCACCGACCGTGACTACCGACGTGTTCCCTGTCCCGGTCCGCTCCCCCTCAGCCCTGGCCGCGGTCGACGGCGACATCGCGGCGTCGCATTGCAGCCTCGGGCCGGTCGAGGTGCGCCTCGTCAGCCTGCGGGGGCCGGCCCTTCCACACCGAGCCGTCCGCGGGCAGCTATCTGGCCACCCGCTGGAACGCCGCCGACAGCCGTTTGGCTCAGCGGCGGACGCCCGTCGGGGCCGGCCAACGACGACTTCGCGTCGCCGGCCGGGCTCCCGGGCCCGTCCGGCTCCACGGCGCAGTCGACCGAGGACGCGATCCGAGAGGCGGGTGAGCCCGCCCATGCCGGCAACGCCGGCGGGGCGTCGGTGTGGTTCTCGTGGACCGCCCCCGCCGGCGGGACCGCGACCTTTGACAGCGCCGGGAGCGGCTTGGACACCCTGCTCGCGGTCTACGAGGGCGGGTCGGTGAACGGCCTCGCCGGGGTCGCCGCGAACGACGTCGCCGGCGGCACCCTCCAGAGCCGCGTCGAGCGCCCCGCAGTCGCAGGGCACACGTACCGGCTGGCGGTCGACGGGTACAACGGCGCCGGCGGCCAGGCCACCCTGCGTTGGGTGCTCCGAGGCTCGTCCGACGACCCCTTCTCGTCGGCCCAGGCCCTGTCCGGCAGCACCGGCTCCATGACGGGCTCGACCGTGGGGGCGAACCGAGAGGCGGGCGAGCCCCGCCACGCCGCCGGCAACTCCGGCGGGGCCTCGATCCGGTACCGCTGGACCACACCGGTGACCGCCGACGTCGAGATCAAGACCTTCGGCAGCAGCTTCGACATCCTGCTGGGCGTCTACCGCGGCGCGGCCCTGAGCGCCCTGACGCGGGAGGCCGAGAACGACGACGCGGGTGGCCGCCTCCAGAGCAGGGTCCGCTTTCGGGCCCGGGCCCGCGTCACCTCCCGCATCGCCATCGACGGCTACGGCGGCGCCACCGGCGCGACCCGACTCACCTACCTCGTCCGATGATCGACGCCCATGGTCGTGTCTGGGCGGGCCCGCGATCCGCGGCCCGCGTCCGTCAGACTCAGATGCCCGGCGTCGTCCAAGGAAGCGATGCCCTCGACAAGAGAACTAGCCTCCCGAGGAACGATGTCGACCCTTGTGACCTGGCCTAGCCGTCGTCCGGCGTCTTTGGCGTACTGCCGCCCCTACCCACTGGTACGGACGGTCGACCTCGGGCAGCTCGTCTCAGCCACCAGGACGGCGGCGGCGGGCTCGGTCCAGGCGCTCGCTGGGCGCAAAGCGCGACCGCTGGTGGCGGCGACGAGCCGCCTGATCGACGACTGGGTGGCGCTGGTCATCCCGCAACTCGATGTGCAGCTTGCGAGCCTCGCGGACCCTGACGATCTCCCCGAGCCGGACCTCAGGGACTTCTGGCACGAGCTCCAACGGCGCCCAGGGGCGGCAACGATGACGCCGGGCGCTCGCATCGCAGTCTGGGGCCCAACCGCTCGGGCGTCGGTACTGGCGCTGCTCGATGTGGTGTTCGACCAGACCGAGATCAAGATCTCGCTGAGTCCGACGTCGTGGGTCGACCTCACACTCGAGCGGCTCGACCGTGCCAGGTTCCGGCGTGACACCGCGGTGTCGCTCGAGGATCAGCCATCGGTCCTCGGGGTGTCGGCGAACGCCTTCTTCGACGGTGCGCTTGTGGACGCTTCGGGGGTCAACCTCGCCTATCGGGACCGGCTCACGACTCTGAGCTGCGACGGTGAACATCTGCACGTGCACCAGCGGTGTGCGCTGTTGTTGGAGGTGGAGGGTTCCCCCGTGGTTGTCGCCGCGGATTCGACGCTGGCAAGAGGTCAGGAGTTACTCGATGACGTGCGAGCGACGATGGCCGCGACGTTCAGGGTGCGGCCGGGGAGCGCTCTGGCGAGGCTGTATCCCGAGTGGGTCGATGGGGCGGATGAGCGTCGGGGTGTGGGGGGGCTCGTCTTCCGCGGCGGCGGCGCCGCTCCAATCGACGATTCGTTCTCGGAGCTCGATGAAGCTGCGTGGCTACTGGACGCGGAGGCCGTGCAGGACCTTGTGATCTAGCCGATCGTACCGGCCCAACGCGAGGACGTCTGGGTCGGTCTCTCTCGCACTGACGTTGTCCGCAGCGTCGGGGCCGACCGGCAGTCCGGTTGGGTGGACGACACGGTCGATCGACACCTCTGCCGTCGCCCGCGGATCTGTTCCGTGGGGGTGCTGGTGGTTGATCCGGTAGACCGAGATCGAGGCGCCGCCGCCGCCGAGGAGCGGGGCTTGGGTGGCGCTCTCGGCGACGAGTTGACCCGTGCCGCGCGGCAGCGGCGGTTGCGCGGCGTCGGTGACGGAGACGGAGGCCGACGCGATGCCTTGCGGGTCGTGCATGGGGTCGAAGCGGTGGCGGTGGCCGGCAAGGACCACGACGTTCCTGTCGTTCAGAGCCGTCTTGCAGACGATTTCCGAGCCCTCGACGAGGCCGATGAGCGAGTCGGGCGTGAAGTCGTGCAGCGGGTGATGGCACACCACGAAGTTCAGCGTTGGGTCCTCGGCGGTGCCACCGGAGTTATCTTTGAGCTCGCTCGCGACCTGCTCGGTGCCCGCACGGGTGACGGGCCCTGCGATCGGGTGAGGCTGAACCGCTCCTTGGGCCAGGACGCCGCCGCGGGCATCGACCCGGACCGTGTTGAGGCGGTGGAATCGGAGTCGAAGTGGCTGAGCGTCGACGTCCACGAAGTCGGGCCAGCGTGTCTCGAAGGCGCGGAGCTTCGAGAGTTCTTCGTGCGCGAGCGTGTTCCAGGGGGCGGGGAAGCCGTTGGGCCACACGTCGTGATTGCCGTAGACGTCGACGCAGGTGACCCCGGACCGGGTCAGCTCGGGCCACACCTGCTCGTGGAGGTAGCGGTAGCCGCCGAACTCCACGGGAGGGACAAAACCGTTGTTCTCGACGTCGCCGGTCTGGACCAACACCACGGTCCCGCACCTGGCCTGTTCCTCACCCGCGATCGTCTTGATGAGTTCGACGATGGCCGCGGGGGGTGGCGGGATCCGATGGTGGAGCCGCTTGTCCAGCCACTCCTCCACCTTCTCCAGCCGCTCCGCCGCCTTAGCCAGGAGCCGACGACGGGGTAGCTCGAGCAACTCGCCGTCCGGGCGGACGGACAGGTGCAGGTCGGTGACGTGGATGATCGAAGCGACGTGTGGCATGTGACCGACAGGGGCGGGGAACGGTGGGGATTCTCCGTCGTGGGCAGAACCGGGACACCGTAGGCCCTGCGCGGTCCACCCGCCATCGGTGGGCGTGGCCGTCAGTGGTCTCCGCCCGCGCCAGCCGGAGGCCGGGCCGTCTCAGAGGGAGAGGTGTGGGCCCTTCTCGCCCGGCTCGACCAGGGGGAAGCGGTGCCCGCAGGAGCGGCACGTGGCCGAGGGGGCCTCGAGCACGTGCACGTGGCCGTGGCAGTTGGGGCAGAAGGCCCCCGGCGCCTTCTCCGGGTGGCTGGTCATGGTGGTGTGGGTCTCTTTCATGTCCCCCATGACCCCCGGCGTGTCATCGATCTGACGGAGGCAGGCCTCGACGCTAACGGCCGGGGACGGGCGCGAGGCCGGGGGTCCGGCGGGCAGACCCCCCGTGCCGCGGCGAATGAGGCTCGGCGGCGCCGGCCACCGGTGTCGAGGCCCTTCTTGACGTGCTGGGACGACCTGTCGAAGCGCTTCGACTTCCGCTTGGGCTGGTTGGACCGCGCCGCGGCCGAACCGGACTTGTTCTTCCCCTTGACGTGGGCACCCATGGGTCGCTCTCCCTGGTCGGTGGCCGGTCCGGGTGGCCGGCCGTGTACTCCTCACTGACGGACACCCCCGCGGTCCCTGGTCCGTGAAGGAGCGTGCCGCGGCGCCAGCTCGCCGTGGGCCGCTCCGTTCCTGCCCCGGCGCTGCGAGGCACCTGATGGCGGAATCCGTCAGCTCCCGCCCGGCCGCGACGTCCTCCCGAGTGGCCGAGATCCGAAGCCCGAAGGAGGTGCGGCCGTGCCTGCAATGCTGACCCAGACGACCGGATGGCGCCGAGGCATCGACGTCCGCCCCGAGGCGCTCCCGGCGGTATCGTCGGTACGCCAGCCCGGGCTGGCGCCCGAGGTCCAGGTCGACAGGCGGGCCACCGGCGACCTGTGGCTCGGGCTGGGGCTGCCGGGCGCCTCGCTGCTCGTTCGCCTCTGGATC
>RRZU011548555.1_pt1 | contig 19419 bp, 18 predicted proteins | sample 2165561 | NCBI WGS metagenome assembly RRZU01 (sample SAMN10456909, study PRJNA506462) | wastewater metagenome | isolation source: wastewater sludge | place: USA: Moscow, Idaho | reverse complement strand
CACTAGGATATCGAATATCCAAACCATTTGCTACAACAGCTATTGTATTATTTGATTTTGCACCTTGGTGGGCAATAGCATCAACACCCATTGCAACACCACTAATTATACAAATTCCCCCATCTGATAATTTTGATGTCACTTACAAAAATTTACTTAAATCAAAAGTAAAGAATTACGAAAATATTGAGAAAAAATGACAAGAATTAATTTAAATATAAATATCAAAAAGGTTAAATAAAATGATAAATACAAGAAAAAACTTAAATAAACTTTATATTGAAGAATTTGAGAAAGCAATGTATAATATAAACATGAGTGTTAGACAAATTAAAAAAAGTTATATATCTTGTACAGGTTATTTTGCAAGTTATAAAAATAAAAAACAAATTGCTTTTGAATCAGTTTTAGAAAGAGACTTTTATATGTTATTAGAGTTTGATGAAAATGTTGTAAGTTATCAAGAACAACCTATAACGATAAATTATGAGTATGTTGATTCATTAAAAAGAAAATATACTCCTGATTGTTTAGTGACATATAAAGATAGGACTCAAATTTATTATGAAGTTAAATATATTAATGAAATAAATAATGATGAAGAACTAAGAATAAAACTAGATTTTTTAAAGAAATATTTTCATCAAAAATATTCTTATAGTTTAAATCTATTTACTGATGAAGAAATATATAAAGAAGAGTTAGAAAATTTTAAATTTCTGTATAAATTTGCATTTCTTCCAATAAACAAAGAAAAAACAGAGCAGATAAATAAGATATTGAATACAACAGATGAGATAACAATAAAAAATATATTAAATAAAATTAGTTCTAAACAATTTGAACAAATGACTTTTCTTCCTTATATTTGGAATTATGTTTTTCATAATTTATCAATAGTTAACTTGAGTTCAAAATTTACGATGAACACTATTTTAGAAAAGAAGGTATTTATATAATGGGTATTTTAGAGCCAAAAATTGATTCACTAGTTTTTTATAAAGAAGAGCAATTTAAAATAATTAAAATATTAAATTTTAATCAGATAGAAATACAACATATTAAAACAGATGAAATTAAGCATGTTGAATTGAAAGATTTATCATCAAAGTTTATTAATCCAGTTGAAAAAAAATATCTAGATAATTATTCTGAAAATGAATGGAATAAAGCAAAAGAAAGATATGAAATTATAAAAGACTTAGTATTTGTAAAAAAGACAAAAAAAGATGTAGAAGAAATCGCAAATAAATATGGATATAGTTATGTAACTTTGTATGAATGGATTAAAAATTATGAACAAACTAGTGAAATTAGCTCTTTAATTTCTAATACTTCTAAAAGAGGAAAAAAAGGAAGTAGACTTGAGCCTAAAGTAGAAACAATTATAAATGAAGTACTTGAGGATTTATATTTAAATAAACAAAGGTATTCTTTTAGAAGAATATATAATAAAATCTATACCAACTGTAAATTAATAGGATTAGAAGTACCACATGAAAATACAATCAGGAATAGAATTGATTCATTAGACCCAAAGAGTGTCGTTAAAAAAAGACATGGTTATAAAGAAGCACAAAAACACTTTAAAAATTTTGAAGGAGAATTTCCAGAAGGAAACTATCCTTTAGAATTTGTTCAAATAGATCATACTCCATTAGATATAAGGGTAGTTGATAATATTTATAGAGAAGTCATAGGTAGACCTTATTTAACACTTGCTATAGATGTTTATTCAAGAATGATTGTAGGTTTTTATCTTTCATTACAAGCTCCCGGTTATTATAATGTTTCACAGTGTTTAAATAGTATTTTTACTCAAAAAGATGATGTTTTACGCAAATATGAAATTGATGGGGATTGGAATATATTTGGAGTGCCTAGAATTATAGGTGTAGATAATGGTGCTGATTTAGTATCATCAGATATGCAAAGAGTATGTGATGAATATTCAATTACCTTAATGAAAAGACCTGTTGCAAGGCCTCAATTTGGTGCTCATATTGAAAGAGTTTTAGGAACAATAAATAAAGAAGTTCATAATTTAGCAGGAACTACTTTTTCGAATATAAATGAAAAAGGAAATTATAAATCTGATAAAGAAGCTATGTATACTTTAGAAGAATTAACACAATGGTTACTTTATTATATAGTAAATATTTATCACAAAAAATATCATAGTGGTATAGAAATGACACCTGAACAAATGTATATGAAAGGATTAATGGGAGATGATGAAACTGCTGGTATTGGGTTTTTACCTTCGATTATTGAAGATTTAGAAAGTGTAAGAATCTCACTTTTACCAACTGAATATAGAACAGTACAAAAAGATGGGATAACATTAGATGGCATCAGTTATTATTCTGATGTTTTAAGACATTGGATTGGAAAAAAAGACAGTGATAAAGCTAAAACTAAGCATAAAATAAAAAGAGACCCATTAAATATTCAAAAGATATATTTTTATGATCCAGAGATAAAAGAATATTTTGAAGTACCCTATAGAAAAATATATGGACCTATTATGACTCTCTGGGATTTATATGCAGTAAAAAAATATCTAAAAAATAGAAAAATTAAGAATTATAATGAAGATGATATTTTTGAAGCTTATGAACAATTAAACAAATTAGAGGAAAAAGTAAAAGATAAACATAGATTACATACAAGAACTAGGAAAATTAATACTTCAAAAGTAGAAAAAGAAAAAAAAGTAGAAAAAGATAATGATATCTTAAGTAGTAGTCATTTTGATTCATTATTTAAAGATATAGAGTTTTATGATGTTAATACAAAGGATAAAAATGAGTAATATTGTATTGACTAAAGAAACTGAATTACTATTAGAAAAAACAGATAAAGAAAGAATAGCTTATATCTCTAAAGATAGATGGGTAAACTATCCATCTGCTGATTATATTATAAAAACTCTTGAAAGTATAAAAACGTATGAAAAGAATAAAACTAGAGTTACTAGTATTCTTTTGGTTGGTTCTTCCAATAATGGTAAAACTTCTTTACTTGAAGAATTTATTAGAAGAAATCCAAGCTATGATTTAATACAAGATAATCCAGATAAATTAACAAAAGAGTACTTTGATAAATATAATGCTACTGGAATTCCTGCACTTTATATAAATGCTCCAAGTGAACCAAGTGAAACTAGACTTTATAGTAATATATTAAATAGTATATTTGCACCATTTAAGGAAAGAGATACTGTTGCTAGAAAACAATATTTAGTTGAATACTATTTAGATTTATTAAATGTAGATATGTTAATTATTGATGAAATACATAACATTCTAAGCGGTTCTATTGCTAAACAAAAACAAATACTTAATGCAATTAAGAATTTAAGTAATAATTTGAAAATACCAGTAGTATTATCAGGAACTAAGGATGCTTTAAGAGCTGTTAGTACAGATACTCAAATTAGTAGTAGATTTAGACCAATTTATCTAAAGAAATGGAAAATGGAAAAGGAATATGTCTCTTTATTAGCTACTTTTTTGACAACTTTACCTCTTAAAAAAGAATCAACTTTATTTACACCAAATACTGCAATGGAAATACTTGAAATATCAGATGGCTACATTGGAGATATAATAGGTTTATTAAAAAAAGCTGCTATTTATGCTATTGAAAGTAAGAGTGAAAGAATTTCTTTAAAAGAAATTAGAGAATGTAATTATAATTCTATGGCAAATGTAAATAAAATTGTAAGTTTAAATGATATTTTATGATTAAAAAAATTAAAAATCCAGCCCTAAAAAATTCTAAATTTATAATTGTTCCAAAAATAAATGATGATGAATTGATAGTATCTTGGTTTGTAAGAACTTCTTATGCTCATCAAACACATCCTCATACTTTTATTAATTTACATTTAAATAAAAGCTCACAAGCACTAAATTCTAATAACTTTGATGTTTGTATATCCGATGAAGAAATTAGAATTTTAGAATATAAGTCCAACAATAAAGTGTCTTTATTCGGAACTACTTTAAGAAGTTATAATGGTTATTTACAAGAAAATATTATAAATAATGGATTAAATAAACTTTTATGTCCTTTAAGATTTTGTCCTATATGTCTAAAAGAAGATAAAATTGTTTATTTTAGAAAAAAATGGAGAATTATATTTAATACAGTTTGTGAAAAACATAGATGTTTTTTATATGATAAATGTCCTAATTGTAATTCTCTATTAGATATTACAAAAATGTATGGAAACAAATTAAGTTATCAATTCTGTCATAAATGTGGATTTAATCTGAGTAAATCTAGAAAATTACCTTTAAATAAAAAAATAATGCATGGATTTGAAACAGTAAAAAATTTAAATAAAATTTTGACTAATGGATATATGAGTTTTGGAAAAGATTTAATTTATTCTTTTTATTTTTATGATTGTCTATTTCAATTAAGTAAAAAAATTTTAAAACATAAGAAAAACTTGTTTATTAAAAAAAGATATTTATTTAAATACTTAAATTTAAAAGATTATTCTCCATCTCAACCTGTTTTACATCAAATTTCTATTAAAGAACAATATGGATTATTTTCACTATGCTATTTTTTATTTGAAAATTTTCCTTTAAATATAAAAAATTATATCATCAAAAATAAACTTTCATATTGGGAGACATTAAGAGATATGGATTATATACCTTTTTGGTTTGATGTTTTAATTAATTCTTTAACTCCAAGGCAAGTACCTATATCAAGAATGTTAACTAAAATAGAGATACAGAATGGTAAAAAATACTTAAAAGCTAATGGATTGTTAGTTAACAAAGCAAATATGTCTAGATTATTTGGTTGTAGCTTTTTTAGTGTTTATAATAAGTTAGAAATAGGAGATAACTTTGTCAAATAATGAAAGAAAACTTATGTTAAAATATATGAGTACTACGCATGGAATAAATGATAAGGCTCTAAAAAAAATGACTATACCAAAAATGTTTAAACAATTTTTTACACCTCAAAAATATAGTCAAATTATGATAAATCAACTTAAAATTGAAGCTCCTAAGAAAATTATTGACCTATCAATGGGGGAAGCCTCTTTACTTTTAGAAGGTATTGAACGTTGGCCTGATTCAGAATATTATGGAAATGATATTGATAAAAAATGTTGTGAAAAGATTTGTTTAGAATATCCCAAAATAACTTGTTTCAATTTTGATATTTTTAAAAGAGGCACTATTCAGAAAATTGAAAACTTTACTGGCAAAATTGATTTATGCATTGGAAATCCTCCTTTTCATTTAATAAAACAAAGTAAAGATATAAAAGCTATTTTAAAAAGTTATAAACTTGATAAAATATATAATTCTGAAAAAATTCCCGCAGAGGTAATATTTATACTTCAGTGTTTAAATATACTTAGTGATAATGGGACTTTATCTTTAATTCTTCCTGATGGTTTTTTTGTAAATAACTATTTGTCAGCTTTTAGAAAATTTCTCATTAATAATTATGAAATTATAAGTATTATGGAATTACATAATAATATATTTGAAAAAACCGATGCTAAAACTCATATACTAACTTTAAAAAAAATTAAAAGTAGTAATGCCAAAATTGAACTATTGAAACATGGAATATTTAATAGGTTATATATAACTAGTGAACAGGCTATACTTAGAATGGATTATAGTTTTTATGAAAATAGAAAAAAGTATGTTAAGTATCTTCCAATTTCTAAATTTAATATTAAATTTATGAGAGGAAAACCTAAATATTTAATTAAAAACATTAAATCTGAATACGTATTGCATACGACAAATTTTTCAAAAGGCAATATTTTTAAAAATGAATTAAAGAATGAAAAACAATTGGTTAATTATAAAGAAAAAATAGCTAAAACAGGTGATATTATTATTGCTAGAGTAGGTAGTTCTTGTATTGGAAAAATTGGGTATGTTGAAAAAGGTTTTTTTGTTGCAACAGATTGTATATTCATACTAAGTATTTCAGATATTAAATTAAGAAAAGAAATATTTAATATGCTATCTTCTAAAGAAGGACAACGTTGGATTCAATCTAATTCAAAAGGTGTATCTGCTAAGCATATAACGTTAGAAGATTTTAAAAAATTTCCATATTTAATTTAGGATATTAGTATGAGTTTAAATTTACCAGAGAATCATCAGCAATATTATGAAGGAATTGTTGAACGAAGTGAAAAATATATAAAATTGGGTTACTGGAGTGAAATAGATCTTGCTACATTACATGGATGGTTAAATAATTTTAATACAAAAGAAGAAAAATATTTTTCAGCATTAATCTTAGACAAGTTGGTCTATAGAAATGAAATGACTATTAAATCAATGTTTAGTAAGTTATTTCATATTAATTTACCTAATATACTGGAAGATAAGAATATTTATTTAAATCAGACTTCATTGGAAGAATGGGAAAAGTTATTACGAAAACCAAAAAAAGAAAGTAATTTACCATTTAGATTTACAACTATTACTTCTGAAAATGAATTAGGTGATAGTGGAGCTGATTTTATGAGAAGATTGAGACGCTATTATCTAGTAAATAGAGAATTAATAATACGAATTGATAAAAAAAAAGAAAGTGAAGTAAATACACTAATTGTTATAGATGATTTAATTGCAAGTGGTGAACAAACAATAACATTTATTGAAGATAATATTGATATGATAAATCAATATAGATATATTATATTTATGCCATTGATGGGAAATTCAATAGGAATTAATAAAGTTAAAGAAAAAATAAAAAAATTAGAGTACATGGAACAATTAAATGAAGATATAATTTTTATTAAACCTGTAGAATTTATTTTAGAAAATGATTCTTTCTTTTATGAAAAACAAAATACGTATAAAATTGATGGCAAAAATACAATTGAAGATTTAAAAAATTTTTACCAGAATTTTATAAAAAGTAAAATTAAAACTTCAGAAATATTTGGACATGGCAATTTATCTTTAGTACTTATCTTTAGTAGTGGAATACCTGATAATACATTACCTATAATTTATGAAGATAATGAAGACACAAATTGGAAAGCTTTATATGAAAAATTTTAAAGGTTAATAGAATGAAACAAACATTATCAAGTTTTTTTTCTAAAAATAGATTAGAAGAAAATATGGATAAGGACTTATGGGGTAAGTATGTATTACCTTTAGATTATCAAGATATTTTGCATTTAAGAAAATCTAGTCACATAACAGGAGGAAGAGGTTCTGGTAAAACAGCATATTTGCAATATCATTGCTATCCTACAATTTTGAGCAAGAAGAAAAAAGAAATTACTTCAGAAGATTTAAATTCTATTGGAATTTATTGGCGACCTGATGATGATTTATTATCAGATATGACAGAAGATGTTCTGGGTTTAAATTGGATTAATGCATTTAACTCTTATTTTGGAATTTCTATATTAATTGAATTATCTAGATTTTTGAAGTTTTTTATAAATTCTCCATTTAAAGATGAAAATACAAAAATTAAAGTATCTGAATTAGTTCTGCCACACAGGCTTTTAAAGACATTTCATATTGATAAAGATTTATCATTTTTAGATTTTGAAGAAGAAGGACATTATTTACGTTCAGAGTTAATTGAATGGTTATGTTTTCCAGAGGATGAACCATTATATAAGTTTAAAGCAAAAGATAAAATTGAACAATTTATTAGAATTATAAAGAATATTGAAATATTTAAAGATACTAAATTCCATATTTTTATTGATGAATTTGAAAATTTGAGTATAGAACAACAAAAATTAATAAACACATGGATTAAGTTTGTTGGAGAAAATACAATTATTAACGTTGCATATAAAGCACATTATGAACCTACTGCAGAAACTATTGGAAATGAAAAAATTCAAGAAATTCATGACTATAGATCAATAAATATTGAGTTAGATTTATATGGAGATAATTTTGAATTATTGGCATCGGAAATTGTAATAAGTAAATTACAAGAATTTTTTAATGAAAAGTTTGAAAAACTTGAACAATATAGTAAAAATTATTTATCTGAAGAAAAATATATAGAAGTACGAAAAACTGATTCTTACCAAAAAGATATAAAAGATTATATTAAATTAATTTTTCCCTCTTATCAATTATTGGAAATAAGTAATATTTTGATTAATGATTCTTTATTATTAAAAAAAGTTAAATCAACAATTTCAAAAGCTCTATCAAATAATAGTGAATATAAATTAAATGATTTTGTAAATTTATCAAAACCTCAAGAAACTATTTTGAATGCCATATTACTTAGTAGAGAAAATATTAAATTAAATAATAAAAAGATAACTATTAAAGAGTTGCATAGTATTTTTCACAGTGATAGTAGCTCGTACGGCCATTGGAAGGATATTAATTTACTTGGTGCAATTTTATTTTTTTATAATACAGAAAAATACCATAGAATTTGTCCTTATTACGGAGGCTTTAGTCGTTTTATTTTACAGTCAGCACAAAATACTAGGCATTTAATAGAACTTGTTCATCATTCTTTTTCAAAACTTGAACAAAATAAGAAAATTCTTACAATTAAAGATATTTTAATTCCTGTGGAATTACAAGCGGAATCAGCTAGAATTGTGAGTACATATGAATTTGATAGAAAAATTGCTTTTTTGGGAAAACATGGAACAATTTTAAAAAGAATTACTGAGAGATTAGGAAAATTGTTTGCATTAGTACAAAACAATCCTGCTCAAAGTTTTGCAGAAGTTGTTCAATTTAGTATTAAATATTCATCTACGGAATCAAGTGAAATAACTGAAAAAGATTTAGAAGATATTGAATTATTTATTAAAGAATTAAAAATGTGGTCAGTTATAATAGAATATGATAATAGTAAAATCTTAAATAAACAAATGAATAATTCTCTTAAAGAATATAGATTACATCCAATTCTATCTTCATATTTTGGAATTAGCCCTAGAAAAAAAAGAAAACTAGATTTATCTATGGAAGAAATTAAAATTATATTTTTTGGAAAAGATGAAGATTATACAAATTTATATATTAAACATTCTTCTAAATATATATCTGAGAAAAAACTAGAAAGATTAATTCAAACAACATTTGAAGGTTTATCTTAAAATGATAGTATTTAATAAAATTAAAGAATATAGTAGTCTTGATGACATATTAAATATGGATAATAGTTATTTGATATATGGTAAATATGTAGATGATAGAGGAAAAGAAATAGTTTCTTATTTAACAAATATTTACACTAGTAATATCCAAATTGAATATAAAAATACAATAGATTCTTTTTTACTAAATTCAGATAAAGTAGTTAAAAGATTAGAAATAGTAAAAATGTTTGAAGATATTGCAAAAAGTTTCGATTATATTATAATTGAGTCAACTACTTTGGGGTATTGTGATATATTACTTATGTTATTCACAATAAATATGCTAAAAAATAAAATTAAGATTAAAGTTTATTATGCTGAACCAATAAAATATAAGAGTAATAAAGATAATAATGATTCTGATATTTATGAATTATCTGAAGAATACAGTAACCATAAATATATAAAGCCTTTTATATTACCAAATCCTCATGATTCAACTTCTGATGAACAAGCTACTTTGATAACGTTAATAGGGTTTGAAGAAAATAGAATGGGAAGAGTTCTAAATGATAGTGAAAATAAATATGATCATTTAGTATCTGTTTTTCCAATTCCTGGTTTTAAATTTGGCTGGGAAAATATTTCATTATCAAAACATTATTATTTTTTAGAAAAAAAAGAAGATATATATTATGCTCCAGCAGATAATCCATATGAGACGTTTAAAATGTTAAATAAAATTGTATTAAATATTCCAAATAAACGAGTAATTATACTTCCAATTGGAACTAAGCCTTCTAGTATTGGTGCGGCAATATTTTTGATAAATGAAAAGGAAAGAAATAAAGCTAGTAGAATTGCAACTAAATATGATTTTCCAATTAAAAAAAGTGGAAGAAGTATAGGTATTGATAAAATATATGAATATGAATTGTTTCTTAGATATGAATAGTTTTAATATTTAAGTTATTATTGATAAAAAATATAAAAGCAATTTTCGGATTGCAGAAAATTTTCTAAATTTGATATAGTTGATAATAAATAAAATGTGGAATACAATAAAATTATATGAATGAATATTTAAAAATCCAAAAACTAATTGAATTTAATGAAGAAAAACAGAGTAGATTTCCAGTTAACCTTTTAAGTAAAGATGGTAATGGGAAATATTATGGAAAGATATTTACTGAAAATAATTTTCTGAATATTTGAATTATTTCTTGAAAATGTACCTTAAAAAATAATGAAGCAATTATTTATGGAAAACATATTGTTGGAAAAAGAAAAGTAGTTCGTATAGTGATGGAAGATTTTAACTATAAAAATCGAGAATATAGTTGGAGTTAAATATAATTCTTGTCTTTTAAATCTTTACGAAGATGGTTTAACAAGGTATGAGTTGGTATTATGATTATAAAAAGGTACTTGGAAAAGATTGGGATATAGTTTCACTTACTTTGAGAGTTATAAAAAGATTTCATTTTAGTCACAAAATAGGTAAATCTTGTACCATTCAAATATTTTGAGTCAGGGTCACTATTTATAATACGAGGTAAAACTCAAACAATTCCTAAAATGATGGAAATTAAAGAGCTAAAAGTTAATTTTATTTTTAAAACAATGATAAAAGAATATCAAGATATAAATCATAAAAATGATTATGTAAGATGATGGCTTTAAATAATTTTAATAATAGATAGAGAAAATATTTTATCCAATATGAAGTTGTCATATACATTAAAATTTAAGAATGAAAAATCAAATAATAGATATTTTTTTTAAATTGTTGGAAATCATCATATCTTAGTATTTTTAAATTTATTCTCACTTTTTAATGCATATTATCATTTATTAATGTATCTAACATAAGTTTTAAGAAAGCACATTAAAAATCATGGTGGTTATTATAAAGTACAGTAAATATAATAATATTTAGTTTATTTTATCAACGATAAATTCAATACTAAACTAACTTAGATTTAATAAATTATAGATATTCTATTATTTTTTTCATAGATTATTTTTTGTAAATAAATTTAGTAAAAATATCCTTGACATTTATATCATATCAATATATAATCATATGATTAATTAATCATATGATTATATAATTTATAATATAAAGGGTTGTAATGAAAAAAATATTTAAAGCAAAGAATATAACTTGTGGTAGTTGCTCAAACCTTATTAAAGGTTCATTAGAAGAAGAGTTTGGTGAAATTATTGTAGATTTAAATGTGGAGCCAAAAGAAGTAACAGTTGAAATAAAAGACAAAGAAATAGAAACAAAATTCAAAGAAGAAATGAAACAGCTTGGATTTGAAATCATAGGAGAGTAGTATGTGTGCTTGTGAAGAAAAAAAATTAATAAGGTCTTGTTGTGAAGATATTAGTTATATCTCTGATATAAATGAAATTCTTCCTTCACAGGAAACTTTAGTTGATATTTCAAATGTATTTAAAGCTCTTGCTGACCCAACTAGAGCAAAAATGTTATATGCACTAATAGATTATGAAATATGTGTTGGAGAGATGACAAATTTACTTGAAATCCCTCAATCTCATGTTTCTCATCAGTTAAGAACTCTTAAAAAATATGGAATAGTTGATTTCAAAAAAGATAAAAAAATGTCTTTTTATTTCATTAAAGATAAATACATAAAAGATTTACTAAAACTAATCCTAAAAGAAAAGGTGTAACATTATGTCAAAAGAGAAAATAAATCTAAATATTTCAGGTATGACTTGTGTTAATTGCTCAAATGGAATTGAAAAGTTTTTAAACAAACAAAAAGGTGTGCAAAGTGCTAAAGTGAGTTTCGCTTCTAGTGAAGGAGAGTTTACTATTGATACTGAAAATATGACAAAAGATACCCTTGTAAAAAAAATTGAACTTCTTGGATATAAAGTTGAAGAAGATTTTTCCCATCTAGAAAAAGCCCAAGAAAAAGAGTTTAAAAAGCTTAAAAACCTTTTCTCTATTTCAATGACTATAACTGCATTTATGTTTATAATCATGTTTTCAAGTATAGTTGATGTATCAGCCAAACAATATGCTATCTTCGCACTTGCAACAGTTGTACAGTTTTTTTGTGGTGCTAGATTTTATAAATTAGCATATAAAGCTTTAAGTAACAGAAACTATGACATGAATGTTTTAGTTGCTCTAGGAACAAGTGCTGCATACTTTTACTCTACTTTTGTTGTATTCTTCCCTAGCTTATTCCCAGAACATTTAAAGTTCCTATATTTTGATGGAGCAGCTGTTATTATCTCTTTTGTTTTATTAGGAAGATTTTTAGAAGAACGCTCAAAACAAAAAGCAAGTGATTTCTTAAAAAAACTAATGACTTTAGCTCCTAGCATAGCAAATCTACTCGATGAAAAAGAAAATTCTAAAGAAATACTTGCAAGCGAACTTAAAATAGATGATAAGATTTTAGTTAAAACAGGAGAAAAGATACCTGCTGATGGAGAGATTATAAAAGGTCGTGCAGATATAGATACTTCAATGATTACAGGTGAATCAATGCCTGTCTTTAAAGAAGTAGGAGATGAAGTATTATCAGGAACGTTAAACACAAATGGTGTAATCACAGTAAAAGTGACAAAACTAGCAAGTAATACAACTTTATCAAAGATAATTAATCTTCTAAAATCAGCTCAAAGTAAACAAATACCTATTAGTAGATTTGCAGATAAAATAGCAAATATCTTTGTACCTTCTGTAATTGTTATAGCTATGGCTACTTTTATTATATGGGCAGTAGTTGGAGAGATGCAAAATGCTATTTTAGCAAGTATCTCGGTACTTATTATCTCTTGTCCTTGTGCTTTAGGACTTGCTACTCCAATTGCAATTGTAAGTTCCGTAAGTAAAGGAGCTAAAGATGGTATTTTAATCAAAAACCCTGAAGTTTTAGAAGTTATTAAAGATATACAATATGCAGTTTTTGATAAAACAGGAACTTTAACAAAAGGTGAAATAGTTGTAACTAAGACAGATATAAATGAAAAATATTTCTTTAAAATATTAGCTGTTGAAAGTTTAAGTGAACACCCTATTTCTAAAGCTGTTGTAAACTATTTAAAAGATATAGAAAAACAAAACTATGAAATAGAAGATTTAGAAATTATTGCAGGAAGAGGAATAAAAGCTAAAATAGATAATCAGCTAATTTTACTTGGAAATAAACAACTTTTAGAAGAAAACAATATTTCAATAAAAGAGTCTCACTTAGAGTTTTATAATGAAAGATTAGTGTTATCAAATGGTGTTATTTTTGCTTCGATTGAGAATGAAAGTATTGGTTCTTTTGCCCTTGAAGATGAACTAAAAGAGAATGCAAAAGAACTAATTGAAAATCTAAAAAAACGAAATATCAAAGCTATTTTACTAACAGGAGATAATAAAATCACTGCTTCTAAAATAGCCTCTAAGATTGGTATTGATGAAGTTTATAGTGAAGTTATTCCAACTCAAAAATATGATGTAATTAAAAAAGTTCAAGAAAAAGGTAAAGTAATGTTTGTAGGAGATGGAATAAATGATGCCCCATCTATCAAACAAGCAAACATTGGAGTAACTTTAAACTCAGGTGCAGATATAAGTAAAGATGCTGGAGATATAATTTTAGTGAACAATGAACTTAACTCCATTTCTAAAAGTATTAAGCTATCAATAGAAACAATGAAAATTATAAAACAAAATCTTTTCTGGGCCTTTATTTATAATGCCATAGGTATTCCACTTGCAGCAGGTGTTTTATATCCATTCTTTGGACTTATGTTATCACCAGTATATGCTGGGATAGCTATGAGTTTTAGTTCAGTTACAGTTGTTTTAAACTCACTTAGATTAAAACTAAAAAAACTTTAAAAAGAGAAATTTTTCTCTTTTTAAATAATTAAATACAAACTTGAATTTTGTTTTCCTTTTATAGAATATTTAGATAAAGTAAAATTATTACTTATTGAGAATATGAATAATTCTCCTCCTTCTTTAAATAATTTGTACATAAATTTACAATAAATGATCTAAATATAAATAAAGCTCATAAATAGTAGGCTATAAGAGTGTTAGTCTTCTCCAATAAAAAAAGAATCTTTATCTCTAAATGGATTTTTTAATGCAATAAGGATTTTTTTCTTATTGTACTTGACTTTTATATACCATAGTGGGTATACTATAAAAAACAAAGGAATTGTTATGGCATATTGTTGTGATGTAGAACGAAAAAAACTACAAAATAGAATTAATAGAATTCATGGACAAATTCATTCATTAAAAAATAAGTTTAATGATGAAAAATTTAAATTGGAAGATGACCCTTATGAAACTATTAGACAATTAACTGCAATTAAAGGTGCGGTAAATGGAATGATAACTTCATATATAGAGCACTATGCAAAAGGACACTTAATACAAAGTATTAAAAATGATTCTAATAGTAGTGCTGAAGCAAAAATTGATAATTTATTAGAAATTATAAAAGTATTTGGAAAATAGGAGAATTTAATATGGAAAATTGTAAATTTGGTCTAAACGACCACAAACCTTATTTAGGAAATGAAGAAAAAGAACATCATCATGGGGATAAACACAAACACCATAAAAATCATGAACATGGGCATTGTTCGCATGAACATTCTATATTAGAAAGTCACTCTCATGACCATAGAGGAACAGATAAAAGAGTTTTAAAATGGGCATTAGCGATTACTTTAGTTACTATGTTTTTAGAGTTTTTTTATGGATTTTTATCAAACTCTTTAGCACTTATATCAGATGCAATTCATATGTTTACACATTCTTTTGCACTAATTATTTCATTGGTTGCTATTGTTATCGCAAGTAAGAAAGCACCAATTGATAAAACCTTTGGATACTATAGAATAGAAGTAATTGCAGCATTTGTAAATGGGATAACTATTATTCTTTCAATATTTTGGATTCTTTATGAAGCTTTTGAGAGATATTTAAATCCAACTACAATAGATTTAAAAACGGCAGGTATTGTTGCAGTTATTGGATTAGTTGTAAATATTGTAACAGGCGTAATTTTGATGCAAGGAGATAAAAAGAATTTAAATTTAAAATCTGCTTTTGTACATATGCTAACTGATGCTTTATCATCTGTTGCTATTATTATTGGATATATTGTGATTTATTATACTTCTTGGTATTTTATAGATATTTTACTTGCGGTAATTGTTGCAGTTGTTATTGCAAAGTGGGCTTATCAAATTTTAAAACAATCTATAAATACTTTAATGGAAAGTTCACCAATTGACATAAATGAAGTAAAAAACTTTATAGAGAAAAAAAATTTAAAAGTTATTGATATACATGACATTCATATTTGGGAAATAACTCAAGATATGTATAATATGACAGCTCATGTTAAAATCAATAAAAATGATTTAATACATTATGAAAAGATTTTACATGAAATAAATCATCAGCTAAAAGAAAAATTTAAAATTGTTCATACTACTTTTCAATTTGAATGATAATATTACTTCATGATAGGTTGTAAAATACCTAAAAATACATTTTATTTTTACTAGTTAAATAATAATTTTTTAGGAAAACTTAATATTTAAAATCTACGTGTAAATGAATAAAAAGAGTTTAAAAACTCTTTTTATTCATTGTTTTAACTGATTTAAAATTTTATTTGTATTTCTAATTCTTATAAACATATGATGTATTTTCTACTTTTATTACACTCTTTAGTGAATAATATTATGAATTAATTAGATTATTCATTCATTTCACTGATGCAAGTATTTCTTATGATTTTAATAGCATTTAAGAATTTTTTATATGAAAATAATACAATATATTTCAATTTACTAAGTTTAAAATCGAGTCTATTTTTTTAACTTATCATACCTATTAATTCCTAACCTAAGATTAGTACACCAATTATCAATACTATCGTCATTGTCAATATTTATATGTTCATGCTGAGTACTGAATAGTTTCAGCGCTCCATATATTTTTGAAGATTCTAGCATTTTCTTATGACTTTGATTCTTGAGTATATTTGTATTTATAATATTTTGTATTTGAGTTTCATAAAAAATTTGATTTGAAATAAAAAACCAAGTATTTTTTTCCCAATACAAATTATGTTCAGCTTCAATAAAATTTATTAGTAATTCATTGTAGATAAAATGGCCGTAGAGTATTTGTCTAGGTTCTTTTTTATCTTGATCGATAAAAAATTTATTAATTTTACTATCTTCAGGATTTTCTAAATTGATTGGATCACTTATGTAGTAGTCTTGAATATTGTATTTTTCAAAAAAAGTATATAATAATTTGTGAAAATCATCAAGCTGGAAGCAATTTAGTTTTAATGAATCTTTGATAAGTAACTTTTGTGTCTTATTTTTAGAATCACTACTTTCAGGCTTTTCAGAAGAATCATCTACGATTTCATCTGAATTATAATTATAAATCTCTCTTTCAAGTTTTTCAGTAATCTCTACAGCTGATACATTTATATCTGAAAAGTCATATTGGTTTTCTACTTTATGAACTTCCGTTCTTGATAGATATCTATTTGAAGGCTTTATTTTAGTATGCGCCCCACTTTGTTTTGGATTTTCTTTTGGAATGTTAGGTTCGACATCTTCGTTTATTGAAATAAGTGTATCATGTGTTTCTCTTTTTTTATATTTGTATTTTAGATGAGTATAATTGTATGGAACTTTATCTTTATATATATGAGTAAGTAAAACTACATTACGTTCATCAAATTTAGTTTTTGAAGCATTTTTGTAAAATATTTCACCTAAATTTATATAATTTGAATGAATATCAATAACTTCATTTTTTTCAAAAGGAAATCCCATAACAATTGATTTATAAGTATCTTGAGGATTTTCTCTAAGATGTTTAGAAGTTTGTCTATAAAAATATTTAAAATTTATTTCAGAAGTTTTATTGCTAATAATTCTAGAGATTAATGGCGCGTGTTCTTTTGACACGGTAGATTTTAATTTAATTTCAAGAGTGCCATTAACTAATTTAAATCCTTTCCCTTGATATTCTTTATGGTAGTACAATGATTCAAATCTACCTTCCGATAGAGCTGTTTTAATATAAGTTGATAAAAAGTAATATCGATTAGCTATAATGTAGCAGGGAATTAAGAAAATTGTACTCTTAGTTTTATAAATTATACATTCTTCATTATAAAAATCTTTACCTAGTTCATTATGGTAATTTATACATTCATGCAGCTTCTTTAAATTATTACTTGAAACTTTTTCTATAGGAATATAAAGTTTTGTAGACTTATAGTTTTTATCAACTAATCCTTTCTCAGTATATATATTCCCTAAAATATATTGTCCCCTTAAGTCTTCTGGTAATATCTCAGTTTCGTATTCTTCATTTGTTTCAATATCTTTAAAAGTAGTTTTATATCTGTGAGGGAATAAACAATTTATTTTATTTACACCAATTAATTTGAATTTCTTTTCAGGATTTTTTCTTAAAAGTTCAACTCTACTCATAAAATTAGTTCTCTTTTTTATTTGATGTCGTATAAATTTTAGAAAAATACTCCAGTATTAGTTCTTGATTATTAAGGAATTCCATTAAAAAATAAATTAATATGGGAGTTCCTTTATATTTGTAAGTTAAAGGTATCATAGAATTATCAATTTTAAAAGTTTTGAGTTTTTTTGAGCCTTTATTTGAATATTGATCAATTTTTTTTTCATACTCATTAAGTGTATAAAATATAAATTCATGGTCTAGATGAGTTATAAATTCTTCATTATTTACAGTCTTTATTTCAAGATGTATTAAATTTGTTACAATTTGTTCATCTTGTGTTATAAAATTATTTCTTAATGTTTCAAACGTTAGAGATATTTTTTCCCCCTCAATATCTTTTTTTACTATTAGTTTATCTTCGTTTGAATTTATATCATAAAAGCAAGATAAATGAGGGAGTTCAGTAATATTATAATCAAAAATTCTACCAAACTCTTTTTCTTCTAAGCATATACAATAATCACTAATATATGTAATTAAGAAAGATATGTCTTTTATATATTTTTTAGCTATTAAATCTTTAATTACTTCAAATATAATAGTTGGAATATAGTTATTATGAAAATATTTTTGTTTTTCATAATCTGCGATATGAGAACCTTCTTTGTATGATACATATAAATCAAGAAAATTTGAGAATTTTAATAAATTGTATTTATCAATATAATTAGCTGGAGAATAAATGTCAATTAATTGTTTTTTAATATTTTCAATTTCTTTAAAATTGATAAAAGGTTTTGTTTTTTTTTGGTAATCTTCAAATATGATTTTAATAATAGAATATAAAGGTTCATATTTTTTTATATAATTCTTATTCATAACTTTAGGATAATCTCTGCCGTAAGGTAGATATATTTCTTCAATAAGATTGTACGAATAATTATTTATATATTCAGATAAAGAAGAAGTTTTTAGTTTTTTATTAATATCTTTAATTTCTATCTTATAAAAATTTATTACTTTTCTTTTTTCATCCTCATCTTCTATAGTTTCAATTTTATTATTTATTATTTTGAGTTTATTTTTTAGATTGTCATTATATATTTGAATAAAAAATTTATCAAAATGTGATATATTTTCGTTTAATAAATCCATTAGAATTTTGAAATCATTATCTTGATTGATAAAACAATTAAAGCAAAAACCAAATAGTATTTCAGCATTTAAATAATCATATTTTTTTTCTTTTTCAAATAAATTGTTTAATTTTTCTTTTATGATCTTTTGCATTATCTATTATAGCATCTAGAGAATTTTAAATGAATAAAATACTATATTTAAATTTATTTTTGTATATTTAAGTTTATTCATGTAAATGACATTTGAAGCTAACTTATGAGTATATTCTTTAGTATAAGTAGATGGTCGTCGTGTTCCAATAATTGCAATTTTTCTTTTTTTTAATAAATTGGTATTTCCAATATAAAAAAGTTCATCTGGGTATTTTTTCATTGATGATAATTCATCAATAAAAAACTCTATTTTATTAATCATAAAAACTCTTTAATAATAATTTAAATTATTATATCTAGTTTTTTAAAGATATGGAAGTTGATTTATAAATATTGGCTCAACATCTTTTAATAAATGTTTCGAATTTTTTAGAACTTCAAGTGTTATATTATGTGGGTGTCCAATTGCAATTGAATAACCATTTTTTTTAGCTATTTCAATGGCATCTTTTAATTGATTTTGGATTTGATTATATTTTAAATCATTATCAATAAAAGTATTT
>RRZU013267755.1_pt1 | contig 19423 bp, 16 predicted proteins | sample 2165561 | NCBI WGS metagenome assembly RRZU01 (sample SAMN10456909, study PRJNA506462) | wastewater metagenome | isolation source: wastewater sludge | place: USA: Moscow, Idaho | reverse complement strand
GCCGCTGGGACTGCTCGTCGATGTGCTGGGTGTACTTCTTGAAGATGTCGTAGCGCCGGTTGCGCGTGCTGTGCTGGAGGCGGAAGACCGTCTCGGGGTCGAAGAGATGCGGCTCGCCCTCGCGGCGCCACTGGTACTCCCCGCCGACGTTGAGCACGCGGTGGCTCGGGCTGATCCCGTCCTTGGGGAACGCCTGCGCGTGCCGGGCGGCGGTCTCCGCGGCGATGACGTCGAGGCCGACCCCGCCGAGCCGGCTCGTCGTGCCGGTGAAGTAGGCGTCGATGACGTCCTGGGCGAGGCCGACGCACTCGAAGACCTGCGCGCCGCGGTAGGACGCGACGGTCGAGATCCCCATCTTCGACATCACCTTGAGGACGCCCTTGCCGAGCGCCTTGATGAGGTTCGCCACGGCCTTCTCGGCGGTGACGTCGGTGATGCCGCCCCGACGGACGAGGTCCTCGACGGTCTCCATCGCGAGGTAGGGGTTGACCGCGGCCGCGCCGTAGCCGATGAGGAGCGCGACGTGGTGGACCTCGCGGACGTCACCGGCTTCGACGATGAGCCCGACCTGGGTGCGGGTCTTCTCGCGGATGAGGTGGTGATGCACCGCGGCGGTGAGCAGCAGCGACGGGATCGGCGCGAGATCGGCCGTGGAGTCGCGGTCACTGAGCACGACGTACTTCGCGCCGCGGGCGATCGCCGCAGAGACCTCCTTGAAGATCATCTCCAGGCGCGCCTTCATCGCCTTCGCGCCGCCGGCCACCTCGTAGAGGCCGCTCACGGCGACGGCCTGCCGCTCGCCGGAGACATCCCCGAAGAGGTCCTCGTCGATGTGCGTGATCTTCGCCAGCGCGTCGTTGTCGATGACCGGGAAGGGCAGGACGATCTGGCGACAGTGCTCCGGGCCGGCGGTCAGCGCATTGCCCTCGGGGCCGAGCGAGGTGCCCAGGCTCGTCACGAGCTCCTCGCGGATCGCGTCGAGCGGCGGGTTCGTCACCTGCGCGAAGAGCTGCGCGAAGTAGTCGAAGAGGAGCCGCGGCCGCGCCGACAGGACGGCGATCGGGGTGTGGGTGCCCGTGGAGCCGAGCGCCTCGCCACCGGTGCGGGCCATCGGCGCGAGGAGGATCCGCAGGTCCTCCTGGGTGTAGCCGAAGGTCTGCTGGCGCCGCGCCACCGAGGAGGGCGTGTGCAGGATGTGCTCGCGCTCGGGCAGCTCGTCGAGCTGGATCAGCCCGTCGCGCAGCCACTCCTCGTAGGGGTGCTCGGCGGCGAGCCGGTTCTTGATCTCGTCGTCCTCGATGATCCGTCCAGCGGCGGTGTCGACGAGGAACATCCGGCCCGGGCGCAGGCGGCCGCGGCGCACGATGTGCGCCTCGTCGATGTCGAGGACACCGGCCTCCGAGCCGAGGACGACGAGCCCGTCGTCGGTGACCCAGTAGCGCCCGGGGCGCAGGCCGTTGCGGTCCAGGACCGCGCCGACGAGCGAGCCGTCGGTGAACGCGACGCACGCCGGGCCGTCCCACGGCTCCATGAACATCGAGTGGAACTCGTAGAAGGCCTTGCGCGCCGGGCTCATCTCGGCGTGGCTCTCCCACGCCTCCGGGATCATCATGAGGACCGCGTGCGGCAGCGAGCGTCCGCCGAGGTGGAGCAGCTCGAGGACCTCGTCGAAGGAGGCGGAGTCCGAGGCTCCGGGGGTGCAGATCGGGAAGAGCCGCGACAGGTCTCCCGGGATGACGTCGGAGACGAGCTGGCTCTCGCGGGCCTGCATCCAGTTGCGGTTGCCGCGGACCGTGTTGATCTCGCCGTTGTGGGCGATGAGTCGGTACGGGTGCGCGAGGGGCCAGCTGGGGAACGTGTTCGTCGAGAAGCGCGAGTGGACCAGGGCGAGCTCGGTCGCGACGCGCGGGTCGTCGAGGTCGGGGAAGAACTCCGAGAGTTGCTCGGTCGTGAGCATCCCCTTGTAGACGTGGGTGCGGCTCGACAGCGAGGCGAAGTAGACGTCGACCTCGCGCTCGGCGCGCTTGCGGGCGCAGAAGGCGAGCCGCTCCAGCTCCAGGCCCGCGATGCCCTCGGCCACCGGCGCGACGAAGAGCTGGGCGAAGTGCGGCATGACCTCGCGGGCCATGTCCCCGACGATGCCAGGGACGACCGGCACGTTGCGCCAGCCGAGGACGCGCAGGCCCTCACTCGCGACGATCTCCTCGATCCGAGTGCGCGCACTGTCACGCTCGGACGGGCTCGCCGGCAGGTAGGCCATGCCCGCGGCGTACTCCCCCGCCGGCGGCAACTGCACGCCCTGGTCGGCCATCACGCCACGGAAGAAGGCGTCAGGGGTCTGGATGAGGATGCCCGCGCCGTCTCCGACCCGCGGGTCGGCGCCTGTCGCGCCGCGGTGCTCGAGGTTGCGCAGCGCGGTGAGCGCGTGCTGGACGATGTCGTGCCCGGCGCTGCCGCGCAGCGTGGCCACCATCGCGACGCCACACGCGTCGTGCTCGAACGCGGGGTCGTAGAGGCCCTGGGCTGCGGGCTGGGACGAGAAGAGGGGTCCGGACACCGGCAACCACCGTCCTTTGGCTGTGAGGGGGTCCGCGCCCGCGGGCGCGAGCGCGATTCACACCTGCCAGGACGACGGTGTCCGTGAGGCGCATCCGTCAGAATACGCGCGGCTGGCCGCTCTGCGATACGCCTGATTCCATATCGTGATACGCCGTCTCACATCACGGCCCTCGTGGACCCGTGCCGCCGGCTCGCCCGATGTGCTCCCCGCCCTCCCCCGAGCTCGTGCGCGAGAACGTGCCGACACGCGGGTGATCACCGGCGTGTCGGCACGCTCTCAGGTACGAGCTCGGGTCGCGGCGCGGCGTCCACAGGGGGTGGCGGCCATCGAGCGCTGTCCACAGATTGCGGCCGCCGCGGCGACACCGTCGGCACGCGGCACGACGCTGAGCGGATGACCGTTCCGGATCGCGCCCTCGCCCTGCTCGCAGCCCAGAGCCACCTCGCCACGCGGCGGCAACTCCTCGCTCTCGGTGTCACCCGGGCCACGATCGACTGGCACATCGGGCGGACCTGGCGCTACGCGCTTCCGTGCGTGGTGCAGGCCCGAGCCGGCGACCTCGACTCCGTCGGGCGACACGTCGCGGCGCTGTTGTATGCCGGCGACGGTGCTCTGCTGGCGGGCCCGACCGCGGCGACGTACTTCGGGCTGCGCGGCCTGCCCGCCGATCCGCAGGTCCACGTCCTCGTCTCGGGACGACAGCGAGAACGCCGGGTCGTGGACCTCGAAGGCACGCGCCGTCCTCGACGCGGCGCGGTGGGCGGACGCCGACGACGAGGGTCGAGCCGTCGTCATCCAGGCCGTGCAGCGCCGGATCGTCCGCCTCGAGGACCTGGCCAGGGAGCTGGACCGAGGTCCTCGGCAGGGCTCGGCCCGGCTGCGGGTCGCACTGGCCGAGGCGGGTCAGGGCTCGTGGTCCGTGCCCGAGGCGGACCTGCTCGGGATGTTGGCACGCAGTCGAATCCTGCCCGCACCGATGCTCAACCCGCGACTGCACGCCGGAAAGGAGCGACTCATCCGCCCGGACGTCTGGTTCGACGACGTCGGCCTCGCCGTGATGGTGCACTCCTGGCAGTACCACGCCGAGGGAGACAACTGGTCGGCCACGGTCGAGCGGGACGGTGAACTCAGCTCGCACGGCGTGACCGTCGTGGGAGTGACACCTCGCGCGCTGCGGAAAGGTCCCGATCGGGTGATGCGGTGCATCGAGCGGGCCTACACCTCCGCCCGCGCGAGACCGCGACCCGACGTGATCGCCACCCCACGGCTCGAACCGTGGCGCCGTGCGACCGCCTGAGGGGGTGGCGGCGAGAACGTGCGCGAGAACGTGCCGACACGCGGGTGATCACCGGCGTGTCGGCACGTTCTTAGGTACGAGCTCGGGTCAGGAGGAGGTGGGGCGGCCTGCGGGTGGCGCGTCTGTGGCGTCGGTGGCGTCCGTGGTGTCGGTGGTGTCGGTGGTGCTCCGGATTGCCGCCTCCGGTGAGCCAGGGGTAGCCGCGGCGCGGTCTTCGCGGTGGAGGCGCCAGAGGATGACGGCGCCGAGGGCGTAGACGGCGATCGAGGTCCAGACGTTGAGGCGCAGGCCGAGGACGTGGTTCGCGTCGTCGCTGCGGACGTTCTCGATGACGCCGCGGCCCAGGGTGTAGAGCATGAGGTACCACGCCATGAGGGCGCCCTTGGGCTGGCGGGTCTTGCGCTCGATGACGAGGAGCACGACGGCCGCAAGGACGCACCAGATCGCCTCGTAGAGGAACGTCGGGTGGAAGGTGCCGAGGACGATCAGGTTGCCCGAGGCGTCGCGGGCGGCCTGGCCGAGGGCGTGGTTCCACGCGTAGATCTGCAGGCCCCACGGCGCGTCGGTGGGGCCGCCGTAGAGCTCGTTGTTGAACCAGTTGCCGAACCGGCCGATCGCCTGGGCGATGAGCAGCGGCGGCGCGACGGAGTCGGCGAAGGCTCGGAAGTCGACGCCGTAGCGCCTGCAGCCGATCCACACCCCGACCGCGCCGAGCGCGACGGCACCCCAGATGCCCAGGCCCCCCTCCCAGATCTTGAAGGCGTCGAGCGGGTTGCCGCCGGGGCCGAAGTACGGCTGGTAGCTGGAGATCACGTGGTAGAGCCGGCCGCCGATGATGCCGAGCGGCACGGCCCACATCGCGACGTCGAGCACCTGGCCGGGCTGCCCGCCGCGCGCCTCCAGACGCTTCTGGGTCCACCAGACCGCGACGACGATCCCGAGCAGGATGCACAGGGCGTAGGCGCGCAGCGGCACGGGGCCGAGGTACCACACCCCCTGATCGGGGCTCGGGATCACCGTCGCGATCGCGGGCATGTCAGCGGCGAGGGAGAGGGCGGGCACGGGCGGACCGTCTTACTTCGCGGCGCCGGCGGCGAGGACCTTGGTGCGGAAGTCCTCGGCGGAGGTCACCTGCTGGTCCTGGAGCTTGAAGTCCTTGCCGTTGACGCGGAAGGCCGGCGTGCCGGTGATCCCCGCCTTGGCGGTGGACTCCTCGACGCGCTTGACGTAGTCGACGTAGGTCTTGTTCGACACGCACTGCTTCCACGTCGTGAGGGCCGAGCCGGTGATTCCGGCCGTGCCGGCGACCTTCTCGAGCTGCGCGTCGGTGTAGCCCATGCCCTCCTGAGCAGGCATGTTCGCGTAGATCGCGTCGTGGTACGCCGGGAACTTGCCGGCGTCGGCGGCGCACGCGGCGGCATTGCCGGCCCGCGTCGAGGAGTCGTTGTTGAGGTTCGCGTCGAGGAAGTTCTTCATGTGGTAGATGACCTTCACCTCACCGGCGTCGGCCATCTTCTTGATCGTCGAGCCGAGCGCCTGCTCGACCTGTCCGCACGCGGGGCACTGGAAGTCCTCGTAGATGTCGAGGGTCGGTGCGCCCGCCTTGGCCGTCGTCGGGTTGGCGACGATGCCGCCGTCCGGGCCCGTCGCGCCGACCGGGAAGCCCGACTGCGGACCGCCGGTGCCCGAGGCGGTCGGCGTCGGGGCGGGAGCCTGCGAGCGCGATCCGAAGTAGACCGCCAGCCCGAGGGCCGCGACGATCACGGCGACGACGATCCCGACGAGGGCCGGCTTCGCCTTGCTCGACTTCGGTCCGGCGGCGTCGATCTTCGCCTGCCGCGAGGCGCGGACGGCGTCCTGCGACTCGTTGCGCTGGGCCTTGGACTGCTTACCCGAGGTCATGCGGGGACTCCTTGGTGACGGAAACGGTCGAGATACCGATCGAGGCTGTGGTCGAGGCCATGCACCGACCTCATGCGCGGGGCTCGAGGCGGGCGTCGAGCGAGAACGGGGTGCGCGGGCGCCACACGAGCCACAGGCCCGCGGCGGCGAAGAGGACGTCGCGGGCGATCTCCTGGGGGTACTTGGTGTCGTTCGCCCCGACCTCGCCGCCGCCGCCGAAGCAGCCGCAATCGATGCTCAGCCCGCGCGCCCACGCCGAGGCGATGCCGAGGATGAAGGCGATCATGAGCCCTGCGCCGATGATCGCGGCGGGGCGGGTGAAGAGCCCGACGACGAGGAGCAGGCCGACGGCGATCTCGAGGACCGGTAGGGCGTAGCCGATGTAGCCCGCGATCTCGAAGGGGAAGATCTGGTAGGCCTGCACGGCCCGCGCCGAGACGATCGGCTTGCCGACCTTGAGGGCCCCGGCGACGAGCAGCACGATGCCGAGGAGAAGCCGAGCAGCGAGCCCGACCCAGTCGAACAGGGGTCGCCCGAGGACGACGCGTCCGCCGGAACCACGCGCCGGTCGCTCCACCTCGGATCCCGCTGTCACGCCCATCTAACCTCGCCCTTCCCCCACGCCAGCCCGCAGCTCACGAGCCTTCTCGCGCAGGGTAGATAGCGCTTCTGGGAACGGCCTGGACGGGTCGAGGGCCTTGACCAGCGCAGATCCCACGATCACCCCGTCGGAGACGGCCGCGAGTTGGGCAGCCTGCTCACCGGTCGAGACGCCGAGCCCGACGCACACCGGCAGGTCCGACTCGCTCGTCGCCTCGCGGACGCGCGCCACGAGGGTCGCCGCCTCGTCGCCGACGGCCGAGCGCTCGCCGGTCACACCCATGAGCGCCGTCGTATAGACGAAGCCCCGGCAGTGCGAGGTCGTCATCGCGATGCGGTCCGTCGTGCTGCTCGGCGCGACGAGGAAGATCGGGCACAGATCGTGCGTGCGCGCAGCCGCCAGCCACTCGCCCGCCTCGTCGGGGATGAGGTCGGGGGTGATGACCCCGCTCCCGCCGGCTGCCTTGAAGTCCGCGGCGAAGCGGTCGACGCCGTAGCGCAGGATCGGGTTCCAGTAGCTCATGACGACCGCGGCACCACCGGCCTCGACGACGGCGCGGGCCGCCTCGAAGATGTCGGTGATCCGCACGCCCTCCTCGAGCGCCTTCTGGGCGGCGGCCTGGATGACCGGACCATCCATCACCGGGTCGCTGTAGGGGAAGCCGATCTCGACGACGTCGGCGCCGGACTCGACGACCGCGCGCATCGCTTCGAGCGACTGCGGGACGGTCGGATATCCGACGGGCAGGTAGGCGATGAGGGCCGCGCGGTCCTCCGCTCGCGTCGCGGCGAGCACGTCCTCGAGCTGGGTCACAGTCCACTCCCGGCAGATTCGTCGACGGGTTCGGCGGCCTTCGTCGCCTCGGCCTGGGCGAAGTCCTCGCCGCTCATGAGCCCGAACCAACGGGCGGCCGTGTCGACGTCCTTGTCCCCGCGCCCGGAGAGGCTTACGAGGACGATCGCGTCCGGGCCGAGCTCGCGTCCGACCTTCATCGCCCCGACCAGCGCGTGCGCACTCTCGATCGCGGGGATGATCCCCTCGGTGCGGCACAGGAGGCGGAATGCCTCCATCGCCTCGTCGTCGACGATCGGCCGATACTGCGCGCGACCCGTCTCGTAGAGGTAGGCGTGCTCGGGTCCGACGCTCGGATAGTCCAGCCCGGCCGAGACCGAGTGCGACTCGATCGTCTGACCGTCCTCGTCCTGCAGGACGTACGTCGCGGCGCCATGCAGGACGCCAGGGATACCAGTCGAGAAGCGGGCCGCGTGGCGCCCGGACTCGATGCCCTCTCCCCCGGCCTCGAAGCCGTAGAGGCGCACGTCGGGGTCGGGCACGAAGGCGTGGAAGATGCCCATCGCGTTCGAGCCACCGCCGACGCACGCGCACACGGCGTCGGGCAGGCGACCGACCTCGGCGAGCATCTGGTCGCGGGCCTCCTCGCCGATCACCTTGTGGAAGTTGCGGACCATCTCGGGGAAGGGGTGCGGGCCGGTCACCGTGCCGAGCACGTAGTGCGTCGTCGAGACGTTGGTGACCCAGTCGCGCATCGCCTCGTTGACCGCGTCCTTGAGGGTGCGGCTGCCGCTCGTCACCGGCACGACCTCCGCGCCGAGCAGACGCATCCTTGCGACGTTGAGCGCCTGGCGCTGCGTGTCGACCTCGCCCATGTAGACGACGCACTCCAGGCCCATGAGCGCCGCGGCGGTCGCGGTCGCGACACCGTGCTGGCCGGCGCCGGTCTCGGCGATGACCCGCTTCTTGCCCATCCGCTTCGTGAGGAGGGCCTGGCCCAGCACGTTGTTGATCTTGTGCGAGCCGGTGTGGTTGAGATCCTCGCGCTTGAGGAAGACGCGCGCGCCGCCACAGTGCTCGGCGAAGCGCGGCACCTCGGTGATGATGCTCGGGCGTCCGGTGTAGCTGCGCTGGAGGCGGTCGAGCTCGTCGATGAAGTCGGGGTCGACCTCGGCCTTGAGGCGGGCCTCGTCGAGCTCCTCGAGCGCGGCGACGAGGGCCTCGGGCACGTAGCGGCCACCGAAGGAGCCGAAGCGCCCGATGGGAGCGGGAGTCCCGGAGGTGTCGGAGTTGGCGTCGGTGCTGGCCGTGCCGGGGGCGTCTGCCGTCGACATCAGAGGCTCGTGCCCTGGTGTCGCGACGACGGGTGCTGGCCGGCCGCGACGAGGTCGGCGACGGCGGAGCGGGGGTCGCCCCCGGTGACGAGCGCCTCGCCGACGAGCACGGCATCGGCCTGGGCGCGGGAGAACTCGAAGACGTCGTGCGGCCCGCGGACTCCGGATTCGGCGATCCGCACGACGTGCTCGGGCAGCATCGCCGAGACGCGGGCGAACGTCGAGCGGTCGACGTCGAGGGTCTTGAGGTTGCGGTTGTTGACCCCGATGAGGTCGGCCCCGGCGGCGACGGCCCGCTCCGCTTCGTCCTCGTCGTGGACCTCGACGAGTGGGGTCATTCCCAAGGACCGTGTGCGTTCGATGAGCCCGACGAGCTCGTCCTGATTGAGTGCCGCGACGATGAGGAGCACGAGATCGGCGCCGTGGGCGCGGGCCTCCCACACCTGGTAGGACGTGACGACGAAGTCCTTGCGCAGGATCGGGATGTCGACGGCCGCGCGGACCGAGGCGAGGTCGGCGAGGCTCCCGCCGAAGCGGCGCTCCTCGGTGAGGACGCTGACGACGCTCGCGCCGCCGGCCTCGTAGTCGCGGGCCAGGGCCGCGGGATCGGCGATCATCGCCAGCGCGCCCTTGCTCGGGCTCGACCGCTTGACCTCGGCGATGACGCGCACGCCGGTGCCGCGGCCGCGCAGGGCGGCGAGGCCGTCCTTGGCAGGCTCCACCCGGCTCGCGCGTTCCTTGAGGTCGTCGAGGCTCGTGTGTGTCTGCCGCGCGGCGAGGTCGTCACGGACCCCGGCGATGATGTCGTCGAGAACGGTTGCCACGGCTTCAGGCTAGCCCGGTGCCCTCCCGGCACCGAATCCGCACCCGGCCCGGGCCGAGGAGCGGGACGAGCACACGACCGACGCCGGCCGAGGCGGGTCGAGAACGGTCGTCGGGTGGGCTCGATCGAGGTCCCACCGCCGGTGCGCGACCGGCGGACCACTCCCCCGTGCTCACATCGAACGGCCACAGGGACGGATCAGACGGACGGATCAGACGGCACGGATAGGGTTGGCGGCCCGGGCGATCCGCGCGAACCTCATGGCCGTCGGCGCGACCGGGCGATCCGCTCACCCTCGACCTCGGAGGCACACCGTGACCGAACGACCCTCGTGGGAGCAGCCGGAGACCCCGCCGTACGGGCAGCCTGGGCCGGCTCGGCACGGTCAGGCCACCCCGGCGCCGACTCAGCCGATCCATCCGCCGCGGCCTGGGTACGGGCAGGCCGAGGAGCCCCGTTACGGCGCCTACGACTCACCCGACCCGTACGGCTCGCACGGCTCAGGGTCCGGCGGCTCGACGCCGGGCTACGGCTATGCCGACACCGGCTACGGCTATGCCGACCCCGACTACGACTCGAGACACCGCGGCTACGACACGGGGGACACCGGCTACGACTCCCGCTACGACTCCGCCTACGGCGGGCCGACGGGCGGCCCTACCTCCACCCCCGGCCGTGGAGCGGCCATCGCGGCACTCGTCTTGGGGGTCCTCGCCCTGCTCACCGCGCTCCTGCCGGTCGTGCCCGTGGTGCTCGGCATCGTCGCCTGCGTGCTGGCGATCATCGCGATGCGCCGGATGTCCGGCGTCGCCTCGCGTGGGCGCGGCGCGGGGCGCGGGCTCGCGCTCTCCGGGCTCGTCACCGGCATCGTCGCGGTGCTCGTCGGGACGCTGCTCGGCATCTTCTACCTCGTGACCTTCCGCGTCGCCGGCCCCTACCTCGGCGACCTCGCCCAGTGCGCCCGGATGGAGGACGCTCCGACGCGGGACACCTGCGTGACGCGAGTGCTCGACGACATCGCGCGGGACCAGGGCCTGACGATCACCCCCGCGGACGGCGTCCGCGATCGCGCCGAAGAGCTCTGACGCGGGCAGGCGCGCCCCTGGACAGCACCGACACAACCACCCCCGCCGACACACGGACGAGACCCGCCGCGGGGGCGGGTCTCGTCGAGGTCTTGTCCGCCGACCGTTAGCGGCCGGCAGCTCGCCGCTGGTCGGTGCGGTGTCAGTGCTCCATGCGGTTCTTCGGGCCGCCGGTGCCGTACCCCGCCTTGTTCATGACCGGCCAGGCGATCGCGCCGGCGATGAAGAGGATCGTGCCGCCGATCCACATGATCGGCTGGGCCAGCACCATGCCGAGGCAGATGATCGCGGTGGCGACGAGCATGATGATGACGCCGGTCCACGCTGCGGTGCTGTGCCCGTGCGAATCGTCGTGGGCGGTGTGGGTGTGCGCCTGCGACGCGTGAACCTTCGACTCGGTCATGTGCCAGGACTCCTCGTGCTGCGTGCGCGGCCAATGTTGCCTGTCATTCTGCCAGGTCCGGCCTCACCCTAGGCGATCGGCCGCGCGGCCTGCCGCCGTTCGTTCGACTCGCCTGAGACGCGCACCCGTGCGCACCGACCCCTGCCTCGGCGCGTCTGCCCGTGTCGGTCAGTCCGTAGGGTCGTCGCCGCGGCTCAGGGCGTCCCAGTCCTGCACCGCGCGGCGCCGGGTCGCGCGGGCCTCCGCGTCGGCCTGCGCCGGTGTCGGCCGCGCTCCGGGGGCGGCCTGCCCCGTGCCGGGTGCGCTCTCGGAGCCTCCCGCCGATGCGGCTCGGGCCTTGTCCTCCGGTGTCGCCTGGGCCGGGTTCTCGTAGCGCGCGTTCCCCCCGCCCCACCGACGGGCTCCCGCGACGATGCCGACACCGCCGAGCGCCGCGAGCACCCCGCCGACGAGCGCGACCCACGGCCAGGCGGTGAGCCCGACCTCCGACACCGCGGCCGCACCCGTGCGGCCCACCGACCCCGAGACGCTGCGGGCCAGCGCGGCCGAGGGGTCGCGCAGCACCGCGAAGGCGGACCACGCCGACGCAAGCCCCGCTGCGAGCGTGAGAAGTCCGGCGACGACCCGACCGACTCGGCCGGTCACCGCCGCGACGACGACGGCCGCGAGCGCGACGAGAGCCCAGGCGAGGATCGCCGGGGCGACGGCCTGCCCGGCCGCCTCCGCGGCGCGGTGCCCGAGCACCGGGTCGTCGATGCGGCCCTGCACCCACGGGGGCAGCGCGGCGACCGCCACGAGGGCGGCGCCGAGAGCGGTGACACCGAGGACCCTCCCGCGACGCGCGCCCTTGGGTGCCGTGTCCTTCGGGGCGCTGGACCCCGGAGCACTCGGGTTCGGAGCACTCGACTTCGGAGCGCTCAGGTGTCCGCTGCCAGAGGTCGGGTCGGGCGAGTGCGGGTCCGGCGAGTGCGGGGCGATCGGATCCGAGTCGGTCACGGCGCCCGCAGTCCCGAGGCGGCGGCGACGGCGCGCACGACGGCGGCCGCCTTGTTGACCGTCTCGTCGTGCTCGCTCGTCGGCACGGAGTCGGCAACGATGCCGGCGCCCGCCTGCACGTGCGCGTCGCCGTCGACGATGACCGCCGTGCGGATCGCGATCGCCATGTCGAGGTCGCCGTGCACGTCGAAGTAGCCGATGACCCCGCCGTAGACGCCACGGCGGCTCGCCTCCATCTCCTCGATGAGTTGCAGGGCGCGCGGCTTCGGTGCGCCCGAGAGCGTGCCGGCGGGGAAGGTCGCCGCGAGCACGTCGTAGGCGGTGCGCCCGGCGGCGAGGCGCCCGATGACCGTCGACTCCAGGTGCATCACGTGGCTGTACCGGTGCACGCTCATGAGGTCGACGACCTCGACCGACCCCGGATCGCACACCTTCTGCAGGTCGTTGCGGGAGAGATCGACGAGCATGACGTGCTCGGAGCGCTCCTTGGGGTCCTCGAGGAGGTCCTTGGCGTAGAGGACGTCGTCCTCCGGGGTCGCCCCGCGCGGCCGCGAGCCGGCGATCGGGTGGGTGATGATCTTGCGACCCTGCACCTTGACGAGCGCCTCGGGAGATGAACCGACGATCTCGTAGGGGCGCCCGTCGGGGGTGGTGAGCCGCAGGAGGTACATGTACGGGCTCGGGTTCGAGGTGCGCAGCGCGCGGTAGACGTCGAGCGCGTCGGCCTCGCACGGCATCGAGAAGCGCTGGGACAGGACGACCTGGAAGACCTCGCCGGCGCGGATCGCCTCCTTGGCGTCCTCCACCATCTCCTGGTAGTGCTCCGGTGTCTCGGTGCTGCGCGGGGTGAGGTCGACGTGGCCGAGGACGGCGACGGTGCTCGGCGCGGGCTCGGCGAGCTCGGCCGTCATCCGGTCCAGGCGCGCGACGGCGTCGGCCCACGCGTCGTCGACCCGCTCGTCGGTGTCGTCGAAATTCACGGCGTTCGCGACGAGCAGGAGCGAGCCGTCGGTGTGGTCGAGCACCGCGAGGTCGGTGGCGAGCATGATCGCGAGCTCCGGCAGGCGCAGGTCGTCCGGCAGGCTCGCCGGCACCTTCTCCCAGCGGCGGACCGCGTCGTAGCCGATGAAGCCGACGAGACCGCCGGTCAGCGGCGGCAGCCCCTCAATCGGCTCGGTCGCCAGGGTCGCGACGGCGTCGCGCAGCACGTCGACCGGGTTGCCCTCGGTCGGGATGCCGACCGGAGGGTCCCCCATCCAGTAGGCGGCCCCGTCGCGCTCGGTGAGGACGGCGCGGCTCGCGACGCCGACGATCGAGTAGCGCGACCACACCCCGCCGTGCTCGGCGGACTCCAGAAGGAAGGTGCCGGGCGCGTTCTTCGCGAGCTTGCGGTAGACACCGACCGGAGTTTCGGCGTCGGCGAGCAGGCGGCGGATCACCGGGATGACCCGGCGGTCGCGGGCGAGCTCGCGGAACGTCGACAGCTGCGGCCAGGTCCGACCGTAGGCGAGGTCGGGTCCCTGCGATCCGGCGCTCATCGAGCCTCCTCCGTCGTTGTCTCGGCCGCCGGCGCGTCGACTCCCTCTACTACGTGCTCGGCTCCGGCGTCGGGGCGTTCGGAGCCGGCGATGGTCGCGTCGAGCGCGCCGAGGTCGCTCGCGAAGCACGTCCGGGTGCCGTTGTGGCAGGCGGCCCCGACCTGGTCGACCCGCACGAGGAGGGCGTCCCCGTCGCAGTCGAGGTGGACCGACCGCACGTGCTGGACGTGCCCGCTCGTGTCGCCCTTACGCCAGTATTCGCCCCTGCTGCGCGACCAGAACGTCACCCGACCGCTGGTCAGCGTCCGGCGCAGTGCCTCGTCGTCCATCCACCCGAGCATGAGCACGTCACGGGAATCGTGGTCCTGCACGATGGCGGCCACGAGACCGTGCGCGTCGCGCTGGAGGGCAGCGGAGATCGCCGGGTCGAGAAGGTCGGGGGAAGTCACCCGAGCCATTCTGCCAACAGCGGCGCGGGTGCCGGTGCCCGCACCGCCGAGACCGGCCCACGGCCGATCCGACCCTGCCCCTCTCGTCACCTATGCCGAACCAGCTCACCTGCCGTGCTGGAACCGTCGAGCCGAGCGCGCACGGCATAGTCCACGGACCGGGACCCCCGCCACCACTCGACTATGCCGAACCAGCTCACCTGCCGCGCTCGAACCGTCGAGTCCAGCGCGCACGGCATAGTTCAGGAGGTGGGACGGCGGGAGGACGCCGGGTCGTGGTCCGGGCGCGCCGATGTCGGGGGCCGCTGGCACGATGGGCGACATGACCGGACTCGCACAACTCGAACGGCAGTCGCTCAGCTCGACGCTGACCCGACTGGGCCCCGACGCGCCCACCCTATGCGAGGGGTGGCGCAGTCGCGACCTCGCCGCGCACATCGTCCTGCGGGAGCGGCGGCCCGACGCGGTGGCCGGCGCCTTCCTCCCATCGCTGGCGCAGCACACGCAGCGGGTGCAGGACACCTATGCCGAAGGATCGTGGGCCGGGCTCGTCGACCTGGTCCGCGAGGGGCCGCCCGGGTGGTCGCCCTCGCGGGTGCCGGCCGTCGACGACGCGGTCAACCTCATCGAGTTCTACGTCCACCACGAAGACCTGCTGCGCGCCGACCCCGAGTGGACGCCGGAGCAGATCCGCGACATCGGGCCGGAGGTGCAGGAGGCGCTGTGGGCGCGGCTGCGCCAGGCGGGGCAGCTGATGTTCCGCAAGAGCCCGGTCGGCGTCGTGCTCGTCACGCCGACTCTGGGTCGCCGGGCCGTCAAGGGTCCGACGAAGCTCGGCACGGTCGTGCTGCGCGGGGAGCCGAGCGAACTCGTCCTCTACGGGTTCGGGCGCGGCGCCGTCGCTCAGGTCGAGGTCGACGGCGAGCCCGAGGCGGTCGCCGCGCTGGCGGGCGCGAGCTTCGGGATCTGACGCACCACGAAGACCGACCGACCAGCGACCGGCCGACCAGCGACCGGCCGACCATCAACCGACCAGAGACCGGGCGACCAGAGACCGGGCGACCAGAGACCGGGCGGCTAGAGACCGGGCGACGAGGGGTCGACCGACGGAAGATCGGGCGGTCAGAGGCGGAGGAGCCGGCGCAGGGCGTCGGTGTCGAGGTGTTCGACGACCGCATCGGCGAGGCGCTCGAGCATCTCCTCACGGCGGGCCCGGAAGCCGGGGGTCGCGCCGGGGCGCCACGCGCTCCCGGTCCGCTCGGCGACGCCGGTGAGGAAGGCGCGGCGGAAGCCGTCGTTCTCGAAGGCGCCGTGCCAGGTCGTGCCCCAGACGCCCCCGACCTGCCAGCCGTCGAGGAACGGCTCGAGCACGCTCTCGGGTGAGGGCGCAATGCCGTCCCTCGCGGGCCGCCCTCCGTCCCGAAACTCCGGCACGGGGCGGCCGACCGCGGCGCCGGGCCGGACGTGGGCGACGCCGTGGTGGATCTCGTACCCCTCCACCGACTCGCCACGCCACTCCCCCGTGACGACCGACGTGTGCTTGGCCGCCTCGAAGGCGACGTCGATCGGGAGGAGTCCGAGCCCGTCGGCGCGCGTCGGGGTCGGCGCCTCGATGCCCTCGTCGTCGAGGATGCGGGACGCGAGCATTTGGTAGCCGCCGCAGATCCCGACGATCGGCACTCCCCGCCGCGCCGCCGCGAGGACGGCCTCGCCGAGTCCCCGCTCGCGCAGCCACTCCAGGTCCGAGAGGGTGGCGCGGCTGCCGGGAAGGACGATGAGATCGGGCTCCTCCAATGCACCGGGGCGGTCGACGAGGTCGACCTGCACCCCTTCCTCGGCCGCGAGCGCGTCGATGTCGGTGGCGTTCGACAACCGGGGGAAGGCGACGACGGAAACGCGAAGCTGTGCCGGTGTCGTGGCCTGGCCGGAGTCGGAGTCGGAGTCGGAGGCCATGGACACGGCGGACCCGGACTCGAGGCCGCGGGCCTGCCAGGCGCCCAGCGTGAGGGCGTCCTCGCCGTCGAGCCACACCTCCCGCAGGTAGGGGACGACGCCGAACACCGGGAGCCCCGTGCGGGATTCGATGATGTCGAGGCCGGGCCGGAGGAGGTCGACGTCGCCGCGGAACGTGTTGACGATCCCCCCCGCGAGGTGACCACGGTCGGCCTCGTCGAGCAGGGCCCACGAGCCGTACATCGCCGCGAGCACCCCGCCGCGGTCGATGTCGCCGACGACGACGACCGGGAGGTCGACGGCCCGCGCAAGGCCGAGGTTGACGTAGTCGCCCTCGCGCAGGTTGACTTCGGCGATGCTGCCGGCGCCCTCGGAGATGACGACGTCGAAGCGGGACGCCAGATCGGCATAGGCGGCATACGCGGCCTGGGCGAGTTCGCGCCGCCCGGCCGACCACTCGCGGGAGCGGAGCTGCCCGGCCGGGCGACCCATGAGGACGATGTGCGAGCGACGATCGGTGCCCGGCTTGAGCAGGACCGGGTTCATCGCGGCCTCGGGCACGACCCGGCACGCGAGCGCCTGGACCCACTGGGCCCGGCCGATCTCGGCGCCATCGGGGCACACCATCGAGTTGTTCGACATGTTCTGGCTCTTGAACGGCGCAACCGAGACGCCCTCGCGTCGCAGCCACCGGCAGATCCCGGCCGTGAGCAGCGACTTGCCGGCATCCGACGTCGTCCCCGCGACGAGCAGCCCACTCATGCCCGACCCCCTCTTCCTGTGATCTGTCTACCTGCGCCGGATCCGCTGCGGCCCACGGTCATTCGCGACCCGACGGTGGCGGCGCCGACGCAGACGGCGAGGCCGGCGAGGCCCAGGAGCCGCCCGAGCCGCGCGACCCGCGGCAGGTCGGCGACCTGCACGGCGCGGCCGGTGCCGAGAGTGCCGCGGTCCTCGACCTGGCCGCCGTGGGTGTTGGCGCCGCCGAGTCGCACCCCGAGGGCGCCGGCGGCGGTCGCCTCGACGGGTCCGGCGGTCAGGCTCGGGTGCGCAGGCGCATCGTCGCGCCAGGCCCGCCAGGCCGCGGCCGGGCTCCCGCCGATGGTGGGGGCGAGGGCGACGGTCAGCGCCGCGGTGAGCCGGGCCGGCACGAGGTTGAGTGCGTCGTCGAGTCGCGCTGCGGCCCAGCCGAACCGGGCGTAGCGGGGCGAGCGATAGCCGACCATCGCGTCGAGGGTGTTCGCGCACCGGTAGGCGACGATCCCGGCCGGTCCCGCGAGCGCGCCCCAGAGCAGGGGTGCGACGACGGCATCGGCGGTGTTCTCGGCGACGGATTCGACGGCGGCGCGGGCGATCTCGTCGGCGCTTAGGTCGGTCGCGTCCCTGCTGCACAGGTGCCCGAGGCGACGCCGCGCAGGCTCCAGATCGAGCGTGCGGTCGGCGGGCCGGGACGGCCCACCCCCGGATCCGGTACCTAAGGGGCCGAGGGGATCGGTGCCGCGGGCATCGGTCGCGCAGAGGGCGGTGTCGAGAACTGGGCTGTCGGGACGTGTGGCGCGCGAACCGCCGGGCGGGCCTGCGTCGGGCAGCGTGAGCAGGTGAGCCATGGTCTCGGCCTCCGCGCGCAGGCTGCGGCCGCCGAGCGCCGTCCACGTGAGGGCAGCGACATAGGCGGCCTGCGTCACGGTCGCGCCGAACGACCCGGTCCGGCCGGCGCCTCCGCCACGGATCAGGCGGTCGAGGCCGGCGGCCGCCAAGGTCGGGATGCCGACCGCGAGCGCCACGTAGGCGACACCCCGGCCTCGGTCATCCCGCCACATCGCCCTCTCCAGCTCGCCGGCGGCCCGTCCGAAGAGAGCGACGGGGTGTCCGCGCTGCGGGTCGCCGCACAGCTCGTCGAGCACATAGCCGAGGACGAGCCCGGCGGGCAGCGCGAGGGCGGGGTCGGTACGAGGCACCCGGACAGTCTGCCTACGCTGGGACACCCGTCCACGCCGGGGCCTCCGCAGGTGTCGTATCGCCCAGCCACCGGGCATCTACGGAGACTCCGCCGGGCCACCGCCCGCCGACGGACGGTGGGTGGGCGCAGCCGATGACGGCGGAGGATCGACGACGACAGACAGGGGTGTGCCGACGTGACGACGGTGCTCGTGCTCGGCGGGGCGCGCAGCGGCAAGAGCGCGTACGCCGAGCGGCTCCTGTGGGAGCGACCCGACGTGCGCTACGTCGCCGCCGGCCCCGCGCCGGGCCCGGACGACCTCGAGTGGCAGGCGCGCGTCGCGGCCCATCGCGCCCGACGCCCCGCCTCGTGGACCACCGTCGAGGCGCCCCCCACCGCCCGGCCAACCAGCCCGGCGAGGAGCGGGGACTCCCAGAGCAGCGCTGACACGCGGGCCGGACGGGAGCTCGACCTGCCCGCCGTCATCGACGAACTCGACGGCGACACCGCCGCGCTCGTCGACTGCCTCGGCACGTGGGTCACCCGGCTCGTCGACGAGAGCGGCGCCTGGGAGGACCGCGGTCGCGCCGAGGAGGTCGTGGCCCAGGCGACCGAACGCCTCGTCGCAGCGCTGCGGCGCCGCAGCGCTCCGGGCGAGGGCGACGTCGTGCTCGTGAGCAACGAGGTCGGCCTCGGCGTCGTCCCGGCGCACGCCTCCGGACGCCTCTTCCGCGACCTCCTCGGGCGGCTCAACGCGGCGGTCGCGTCCGCCTGCGACCACACCGTGCTCGTCGTCGCCGGCCGCGTCCTCGACCTCTCCGCGACGCCGACGATCGAGACCGCCCCCACCTTCGGGCTCTCCGGCACGACCCCGCCGAGACCTCTCGCTCCGGACGACGGCATCGACATCTGGGCCGACGCCGGCCTCACGTGGACCGAGGAGTCGTGAGAGCTCACGTCGTGCGAGGTCGAGTCGTGAGAGCGGGAGCACTCGCGCGAGATCGAGGGATGGGAGGCACGCCATGAGGGATGCCTCCGCCCTCGCCTTCGGCACTCTCACCGCGTGGCCCGTGCCGCCGCCGCGCCGCGTCGACCGCCGGGTCGCCGGCGCAGCGATGCTCCTCGCGCCCCTGACCCAACTCCCCTTCCTCGCGCTGAGCACTCTCGGCGTCTGGGTCTGGAGCGCCCTGCACGGACCGCCGGCCGTCGCGGCGGTCCTCCTCGTCGCGGCCCTCGCCCTGTCGAGCCGGGCGCTGCACCTCGACGGGCTCGCCGACACCGCCGACGGCCTGACGGCCTCCTACGACCGCGAGCGATCCCTGCAGATCATGCGGACCGGCGACGTCGGCCCCGCCGGCGCGGCGACGCTCGTCCTCGTGCTCCTCCTCCAGGTCACCGCACTCGCAGGTCTCCTGACGGCAGGATCGGGCGCGGCGCTCCTCGCGGTCGTCGCCGTCCTCGCCTCCCGTCAGGCACTGGCGCTCGCGTGCGTCGCCGGCATCCCGGCCGCAGACTCCGGCGGGCTCGGGGCGACCGTCGCCGGCAGCGTCGGGCGGGCCGGCGCCGCGGCCTCGGCCGGCGGGATGCTCCTCGTGGCCGCCCTGCCCGCCCTCGCCGGAATCCCTTGGTGGGCCGGGCCGCTCACCGTCGTCGGGGCCTGGCTGGGCGCCGGCGTCGTCGTGCAGCGCGCCCGGCGCCGGCTCGGAGGCATCACCGGGGACATACTCGGCGCGGCCGTCGAGGAGTCGCTC
>RRZU011197725.1_pt1 | contig 19425 bp, 14 predicted proteins | sample 2165561 | NCBI WGS metagenome assembly RRZU01 (sample SAMN10456909, study PRJNA506462) | wastewater metagenome | isolation source: wastewater sludge | place: USA: Moscow, Idaho | reverse complement strand
ATTCACATCTTCTTACCCGCAGCAGAAACCTGTTCCCTCTCCCGTGGGAGAGGGCTAGGGAGAGGGCAACAAGCCAAAGGCTTGTTTGCCGGTATCCGAAAATGTTCAATATTTAATTGCCGAATCAATAAAATCATATTTCAGGCAGCCCAAGGCCATGATTCTAACACTCCACCACCCGCACCGATACCGCCACCGCTTTTTTCTTCAGCGTGCTGGCCAAACCGGCCAGAGAGGTTTCTTTGTAGGTGGATTTCATATCGCGCCCGGTTTGCAGCATGGTTTGAATCACCATATCCAAGCTTACCTTTTGGTGATCGCCTTCTTCCAGCAGCGCCAAACCGGCCAATTTAATCGCTTTTTCGGCGGCAATGCCGTTGCGCTCGATGCAGGGAATTTGCACCAAGCCACCCACCGGATCGCAAGTAAGGCCCAAGTGGTGTTCCATTGCCATTTCGGCGGCGTTTTCCACTTGGCGCAGGCTGCCGCCGCTCACCGCCGCATAAGCGCCGGCCGCCATAGAGCAGGCCACGCCCACTTCGCCCTGGCAGCCCACATCGGCACCGGAAATGGAAGCGTTGGTTTTATACAGAATGCCGATGACCCCGGCAGTGAGCAGAAAATCCACCACGCCTTGATCGCTCTGGCGCGGATGAAAGCGGCGGTAGTACGATAACACCGCCGGCACAATACCGGCGGCGCCATTGGTGGGTGCGGTGACCACGCGCCCGCCGGCGGCGTTTTCTTCGTTCACCGCCATGGCGTACACCAAAGGCCATAAATGGGTGTTCACTTGGTTGGCATCGTGCAGTTTTTGCAGTTTTTGTGCCAGCTTGGGTGCGCGGCGGTGTACTTGCAAGCCGCCGGGCAAGGTGCCGTCGGTGTGCAGGCCGCGCTCAACGCAGTCGAACATCACTTGTGCCAGCGCCAAGGTGCGGCGGCTGACTTCGGCGGCATCGCAACCGGCCAACGCGGCTTCGTTAGCCAGCACCAGCTCTGCCACGCTCAGATTATGCTCCCGACACAGCGCAAACAATTCGGTGCCGTTGCTGAAAGGGTAAGGCACCGGCGTGGGGTGGGCATCGTGTTGGCCGAATTCGGCATCGGTAACGATAAAGCCGCCGCCCACCGAATAATAAACTTCACGGTAAACGCATTCTTCAGCCGCGTTGTAAGCGGTGAAAATCAGGCCGTTGGGGTGTTTGGGCAGGCTTTCGTCCATGCGCACCACCAAATCACGCGCCACTTCAAACGGCAGCGCGTGGCCGTCGGGCAAGTGCAGGCTACCGCTGTTGTTGATGCGTGCCAGCCGCTCGGGAATGCCGTTTAAATCGATGCTGTGCGGCAACGAACCTTCCAAGCCCAGCAGTACGGCGTCAAAAGTGCCGTGGCCGATGCCGGTGAGCGCCAATGAGCCATAAATTTCCACCGCAATGCGCTGCACCTGCGCCAAGCAACCTTGTTGCTGCAAGGTGCCGACAAATGCCGCGGCGGCCTTCATCGGGCCTACGGTGTGCGAGCTGGAGGGGCCCAAGCCGATTTTGAAAATATCGCCGATGCTGATCATGATGTGTTCCGCTAATAAAGGTGTGTGTGAACCAAGCCAAGCAGATGATTGGTTTTGTTGAGAAGGCTTGGTGGCTTGGCGGCCAAGTATAGCCGAAGACGGTTGCGGCGGCATGGCGGCTTATCGTGCGCTGCAATAAAACAACCCCGCCATTAGGCGGGGTTTGCGGTTTCAGGCAGCCTTATAGTGAAATACATAACCAAGTGCTACGGCGTTGCTGTGCCTTAGCTCGCAGAGAACGATTTTGTAAGGCGCTAAAAGCGCCAACAAACTCTGTTCCGTACTACTGTACTGTCTGCGGCTTCGCGCCTTGTATCACTTTATTCTGCATTCCACTATATGTTGCCGATTCAAATTGAAATAGATTCAAATTCAAATGCCGGTAAGTTTGATTTTTTGGCCCGGCTGCAAAGCGGCATTGGTTTTGTTCAGCTTTTGTAAGGTGGCCACCGGCACATTAAAGCGGTTGGCAATGGCGTGCAAGGTGTCGCCTTTTTTCACCGTATACGATGTGGGCTGAGCCGCCGCTTTGGTACCGCCTTTGCCTGAGGCTGCCTGAACCTTGCCTTGGCTGGCGCCTTTGCTGCTTACAGCCACATTCAATACTTGACCGCTGTGGATGCTGCTGCCTTTAAGCTTATTGGCACTCACCAAATCGGCCACGTTCAAATTGTAGCGCTGGGCGATGGAAAACAATGTATCGCCGCTTTTTACCTTATGGGTGCTGGGCGCTGCCGTGGCACTGGCGGCTTGGCGGCGGCTGTTTTCGGCGGCAGCCAAACGGGCCGCTTTGGCTTCTTCCGCTTCGGCTTTGGCCAATGCGGCTTGTACGGAAGCACGCACATCCATATCGGTTACCGGTGTCGCAGCGGTATTAACGGTAGCCGCTTGCGCCAAGGCCAGTAAAGGATCGTTGTGTTCGGTGGCTGCTGTTACTGGCGCATCGGTGCCGGTGTCGGCATTGGCCAGCACATTGGCGGTATCGGGCAAGTTTTCCGTGCTACCAACAGAGCTGCTCACTGCGCTATTGGCCAAGGTTTGCGGCGCAGCGGCAGGGGTGGCTTCGGCCAACAAGCTGGGGGTAGGTGCGGTTATTGTGGTGGCGTGGGCGCTGCTTGGTGCGGCTGGCGGTGTTGTACTGGCGATAACGGGGGCCGGCGCTTGTGGCGCGCTGGCTATCGCCAATGCAGGGGCTGCTGCCGGTGCCAGCACGGGTTTCATATCCGGCTGTGCCAAGGCTTGCGCCAGCAAGGGATCGGTATCGTCAACACGGCTAAAGGCGGCCACGCCGGAGCTGAGGCTGTTTTTGGCCAGCAGCAGGCTGCGCCCGGCGGCAATGTTATTGCCGCTCAGCTTATTCAAGCGCTTGATTTCACTTACACTCATGCCCGATTTGGCGGCAATATCGGTGAGCGAAGTGCTGCTGTAGGCGGTGTACACATCCCACGACAATAATTCGTCTTTATTGGCTTGGCGGTAATTTTTCTCAAACACCGATACGGCGGCCACCGGCAGCAGCATTTTGCGGCTGGCTTTGGGCACGAATACCGGCACTTTAAAGCTGGGGTTTAGGCTGAGGAATTCGGTTTCGGAAATATTGGCCAAGCGGGCGGCGGCCTGAATATCGAGCGGCTGGTCTACATCCACCACTTTAAAATACGGCTTGTTGTCGATTTTAGCCAAGTCCAGCCCGAATGCTTGCGGGTTGTTGATCAGATTGCGCACGGCCAAGAGCTTGGGCACGTAGTTGCGCGTTTCGTCGGGCATACGCAGGTTTTCATACACCGGATCCAGCCCTTGCGCTTGCGCACGGGCAATGGCGCGGCCTACGCTGCCTTCGCCCCAGTTGTAGGCGGCCAGCGCCAAAGACCAATCGCCAAAGAGGCCGTGCAGGTATTGCAGGTAGTTCAGAGCGGCATCGGTGGCAGCGTAAACATCGTGGCGGCCATCGTAAAGCGCGGTTTGCTCTAGGCCGTAATGGCGGCCAGTGGCGGGCATAAATTGCCACAAACCAGAAGCACCCACATGCGATTTGGCCTTGGTGACAAAAGCGCTTTCAATAAACGGCAATAAGGCAATTTCCGCCGGCATCTGCCGTTTTTCCACTTCTGATACAATGTGGTACAAATAAGGCTGGCTACGGGTGATTGTGCGGTTGAAATACGGGCTGCGGCTGGCATAATATTGCTCGTGGCGGCGCACCAGCTCGGGATTGACTTCGCTCATGCGGAAGTCTTGGCGCAAACGCCCCCAAATATCACCCATGGTGTAGGGCGCACCTTTTAAGGTGGCGGCGTTCAGATTCATCAGCGCCAAGCCGATGGTGTTGCCGTTGTAATTTTGTGCCAAGGTGAGGGCGGGGGTGAATACCAGGCCGGCAAGTGCCAGCACCATGGTTTTGAGTTTGGTCATGAATAAGGCCGATGGTTGCATAAAAATCGCATGAATACTAATGGTTTAGCCTTGCTTGTGTCAAGGTGATAACCCTAAGTTTTACAATAAGTTTTACAGTTGGCTGACCCAACGCAAAAAGCCGCGTGGGCACACACAGGAGAAAGCACGCTTTGATGCAAACCGAGATGGCGCGATACCGGCAATTGGAAAATTGGTTTGCCACCCCGTTTGGCTGCTATGTGGCTGCTGCGGAAGCGGATTTTTTTGCCCGCAAGCTGGCGGCGGCAGCGGGGGAAACCGCATTGCAAATCGGCTGGCCGCAATGGCCTTTGCTACAGCAAATTAATGTGCCGCACAAGCTATATCAGCATTACCAGCCGCAGGCCGATGTGTGCGCCCAGCCCATGGCTTTGCCGTGGCCGGAAAACAGCTTTGATGTGGTGGTGCTGCCGCACGGGCTGGAAGTGGCGGCCAATGCACCGCAGCTGCTGGCCGAGTTGCAGCGGGTGCTGATGCCGCATGGCCGCTTGTTGCTCACCGGGCTGAATCCGGCGGGTTATTGGCGTTTGAATGCACGCAGCCTGTGCCGCGATGTGGATTTGCACAGCGTGGGTGCGGTGCGCTCATGGCTGGCGCAAGCGGGGCTGAGTTTGCAAGAAGGCAGTTTTATGGCGTATGGCTGGCCGTGGATGCGCCGCCCTAAAGCACCGGTGTCGGCGATTGAATACATGGGCAACCGCTGGTGGCCGCATCAGGCAGCGGTGTACGGGCTGGTGGCGGGCAAGGAAGTGCTCTCGGTGCGCCCGGATGCCAAGCTGGCCAAGCAGTTGCGCGAGTTGAAAGATTTGCAGCTGGTGGGGGCGGGCTCTTGTTCCAAGCATTGGGGCAAATAAAAACGGACGCTTGGGCGTCCGTTTTTTACGAATTGCCGAATCAAGTTCGGCAATGACGGTTTTACTTTTTAGGTAGTCTTTAGCAAGTAGAAGTGTATTTTTAGTTATTCACTGAAATTACGCACTCATATAAATTAAAGTGCAGCCATTTATAAGGTTATTTTGTTCAAGCTGCCTGAAACGTATAATCTGTGCAGCTCTCCCCTTGGCGCAGCCGAATCGGAGCGGATTTTAGCGGGAGAAGGGTGCGCTATGTTTGAGCGCAGCGAGTTCGCACCCGCCGCTAAAATTCGTGCAGATGAGGGAAGTTTGCGCAGCAAACCTGCAACCGGGGTCGCCTTTTTTTGCTTACTTTTTTTGGCGAAGCAAAAAAAGTAAGTGGCCGCGCGGCCATGAAGCGCAAAGTACAACGATAAGAAAACGTATAAAAATCACAGCACTTTTTAAAATAATCCGCTTCGTTTTACTTTGGTTTGCCAATGGATTGCCGAATCAAGTTCGGCAATGACAATGTTACATTTCAGGTAGCCTTATACAAGCGGATGCGTATCTTCAGTTATAAAAAATAAACCATTTTAAAACTCATCCAAATCAATTGACACATAGGATGCGCCAAGGCGCATCCTATGCCGTATTTTGCGTATTTTAATTTAAGGTTATTTTTTTAGAGTTGGTATCAAGTGATTACTGTCCTGCCTGCAAGGCTGCCTGAATTTGGGCGGCCACTGCATCAATGGCCACATTTTCAGCGCTGCTGGCGCGGCGGTTTTGGTATTCCACCATGCCTTCTTTTAAGGCGCGGTCGCCGATAACGATGCGGTGGGGAATACCCAGCAGCTCGCTGTCGTTGAGCAGCACGCCGGCGCGTTCGTCGCGGTCGTCCAGCAGTACATCCACGCCCAGGGCTTGTAATGCGGCGTATAAATTATCGGCAGCGGTTTTGACGGTGTCGGACTTGCGGTAGTTCATCGGCACAATCACCACCGTAAACGGCGCCATGGTGTCGGTCCAAACAATGCCGCGCTCGTCGTTGTTTTGCTCGATGGCGGCGGCCACAATGCGGGTGATGCCGATGCCGTAGCAGCCCATTTCCATAATCTGGCTTTTGCCGTTTTGATCCAAGAAGGTGGCTTTCATGGCTTCGGCGTATTTTTGGCGCAGTTGGAACACATGGCCTACTTCGATGCCGCGCGCAAGCTTAAGGCTGCCTGAACCGCAGGGGCTGGGGTCGCCCGCTTCTACATTGCGCAAGTCGGCAAACTCGGGCTCGGCGGCATCGCGGCCAAAGTTAAAGCCGGTGTAATGCCAGTCGTCTTCATTGGCGCCAATCACCCAATCTGCGCCTTTTTCGGTGGCAAAGTCGGCATATACACGCCCTTTAAAGCCCACCGGGCCGAGTGAGCCGCCGTTGGCACCGAAGGCTGCCTGGATCGCCGCCGCACTGGCCATGGTGAGCGGGGCTTTTACGCCGGGCAGTTTTTCGGCCTTGATGTCGTTGAATTGATGGTCGCCACGCAGCAACAGCAGCACCAGCTCGCCCTCGGCTTCGCCTTCCACCACAATCGATTTCAGCGTTTGCGTAATCGGCACGGCCAAAAATTCCACCAGTGCAGCAATGGTTTTGATATTCGGTGTGGCCACTTTGGCCAGGCTTTGGGCGGCGGCGGTGCGTGGGCCGGGCAAGGGCAGGGTGGCGGCCAATTCTACGTTGGCGGCGTAATCGGAAGCATCGCTGTAGGCAATGATGTCTTCGCCGGAGTCGGCCAGCACTTGGAATTCGTGCGAGCCGGTGCCGCCGATGCTGCCGGTATCGGCGGCCACCGGGCGGTAATCCAGCCCCAAGCGGTCGAAGATGCGGCAATAGGCGTCGTACATATCTTGGTAGGTTTGTTTGAGCGAATCGTAATCGCTGTGGAAAGAATAGGCGTCTTTCATCACAAATTCGCGCGCACGCATCACGCCGAAGCGCGGGCGCACTTCGTCGCGGAATTTGGTTTGGATATGGTAGAAATTGAGCGGCAATTGCTTGTAGGAGCGCACTTCGCTGCGCACGATGTCGGTAATCACTTCTTCGCAGGTGGGGGCAAAGCAAAAATCACGCTCGTGCCGGTCTTGCAGGCGCAGCAGCTCTTTGCCGTAAAATTCCCAGCGGCCGGACTCTTGCCATAATTCGGCCGGCTGCACGATGGGCATCAGCATTTCCACCGCCCCGGCGCGGTTCATTTCTTCGCGCACCACGGCTTCCACTTTGCGCGCCACCCGCAAGCCCATCGGCATCCAGGTATACAGGCCGCTGGCCACGCGTTTAATCAAACCGGCACGCAGCATCAGCTTGTGGCTGGGCAATTCGGCTTCGGCAGGGGCTTCTTTAAGGGTGGAAATAAAAAACTGGCTGGCTTTCATGTGGGTTCTCCAAAAACAGCCGCTATTGTAGCGGATGGGCGCAAACTTGGGCAGGGGCGGGTTTGAATATTAAAAGGCTGCCTGAAAACTTTTTCAGGCAGCCTTTTAAACTATGTTTATGCAGACAATAAATGGCTTTGCACGCCGTGTTCGGCATCAATGGTGAGATAGCCGCCGCTGTGGCCGTGCCAATCTTGTAGCACATGGCGGGTAAACGGCTGGCCGTTCAGTTGATGTTGATGCACTGCCGGGCGGTGGGTGTGGCCGTGAATCAGCGTGGGCATGGGCGTGGCCGAGTATGGCTGCATCAGCGCGAGTACACCGGCTTCGGTGGCGTCGGCAATTTCGCTTTTGCCTTCGGCGCTTTTGCGGCTTTCGCTCATTTGGCGGATTTGCCTTGCCAGCAAGCGCCGTTCGGCCAAGGGTTTGGCCAGCATGGCTGCTTGCCATTGCGGGTGGCGTGATTGTAGGCGGAATTGCTGGTAAGCCAAATCGTCGGTACACAGCTCATCGCCATGCACCAACACATAGGATTGGCCATAGAGCGTAATTTGGCTGCGCTCGGGCAACAGTGTGGCGCCGGTGGCGGCGGCAAAATCAGCACCGAGCAAAAAGTCGCGGTTGCCGTGCATCAGATACAGCGGCGTATGGCGGGCGAAATCGGCCAGTATGGTTTTGATGTGGCGGATAAAATCGCTGTCGTCGTCGTCGCCCACCCAGGCATCAAAAAAATCGCCCAGAATATATAACGCATCGATTTGGCCTTGCCATTGTTTCAGGCAGCCTTCAAACAAGATATTCAATGCGGGGGTGTGTTCCGACAGGTGTAAGTCGGCAATCAAAACGGTTTGGCTCATGCGGCGGTGCTCGGCAGGTTGAAAATAGCGGCGTATTGGGCGGCATTAAAGCCCACATGCACTTGGTTTTGGTATACCAGCACCGGGCGTTTGATTAAGGAAGGCTGGGCTGCCATTAAGGCGATGGCGTCGCCGGGATTGTCGGCTTGAGCTTGTTGTTGCGGGTCTAATTGACGCCAAGTGGTGCCTTTGCGGTTTATTAAGGTGGCCAGCGGCACTTGTGCCAACCAGCTTTGCAGCAATTCGGCAGCGGGGGCTTGTTTTTTGAAATCGGTAAATTCGGCGGCGATGTTGTGCTCGGCCAACCAGGCGCGGGCGTTTTTGACGGTGCTGCAATTGGGGATGCCGTAAATACGGGTCATGGGCATAATCCTTGTGGTATCAGATTCAGGCGCAGCGCGTATTATAGCCGTCACCCGCCGCAGCGCAACACAATAGCCGCCGCGGTGGTGCAAAATACCGCCGCCCGGCATTGCCAAGTGCTGGCCGCGGCAGTATGCTTAGCCCTGAATTCACCGACTCAGGCACGAAAGGCAAGGTATGAAACCGATTAAATGGCTGGCATTGGCCGGTATGGCGGCTTTGTTGGCCGCTTGCGGCAGCAAACAAGAAGCCAGCAAAAGCAATTTTGAAAAAGCGATTAACGATTTTGCCGGACAGGAACGGGTTTGCCTGCCGCTGGGTGTGGGCATGGATGCCGAGCAAGGTATTGATGCGATGGCCAGCGGTATGCTGGGCGACAAACAAATCCGCATTCCGCTAAAAAATACCCAAGGCAGCCGCATCAACAAGCAGGCGCTGAAGCAGATGGACGTATTGGTGGACGCCGATTTGTATGCTCAGGGCGAAGACAGCACCCAAGCGGTGGGTTTGGGCGGTGCCAGCATTCCGGTAGCGGTGTTTAACCGCACCGAAAAAGGCGACAATCAAGTGCTGCCCAGCCCGCATGGCCCTTTGCTGTGCTTGGGTACGCAAAAAGTGGGCGATGTGGTGCTGTTTACCGAGCCCACCGCCGCCAATGGCGTCACCATTTCCAAAGTGGTGTACCAAGCGGAGCTGGTGCCGGAAAAATGGTTGAAAAAATTGCTGAAAAACAGCGATAAAGAATTGGCCGAACGCGTGGAAGCACCGCAACGCCAAAGCGTTACCTTGGTGCTCACCAATCAGGGCTGGCGGGATTTGCGCGAATTGCGCTGATGTTGCCAATGTAGGCATAAAACAAAAGCAGGGCGCAAGCCCTGCTTTTTTGTGTTTATTACTGAAGATATGCATTTATTGACGAATGCTGCCTGAAACCATTGAATGCGTCATTGCCGAACTTGATTCGGCAATCCATGTAAAAACAAACCGATACATCAGTACACAGAAACAGCAGCAATATCATGATTTTAAAACAGATGATTTGTTCTGCTCTTTCTCTGCCAATGGATTGCCGAATCAAGTTCGGCAATGACGGTTTTACTTTTCAGCCTTGATACACAACTGCGCAACTCAGTTTATTACTGACAAACCGGTTTTGGTTTTTTCAGGCAGCCTGAATGGTTTTGGCTTGGCGCAATACCTGCGCATAGCGTGCCAAGGCTTCAATGCCGGAATTTTCCGCTTGTTGGCACCATGCTTGCAGCTTTTGTACCAATTCTTCGCTACTTAAGCTGGAGCGCCCCCACAGCTCGCTTAAGTCGCGGCGCATACGGTAAATTTTGTCCAACATCGGGCTTTGGGCTGTGAGCGCCTGCAATTGCTGCTGTTCGGCGGCGTTAAGCAAGGCCGGTTCTTTTTGCAGCCATTTGGCAAAGGTTTTGGCCGGATCGGGCAGGGCAATATCGTGCTTGATTTTGGCCGTTTCGGCGGCCAAATCACTTTGCAGCTGTTTGGAGTAGCGCATGGCCAGCAAATAGCGGTTGTGGATAATGGCCTGCACGGTGTCGGCGTTGAGCGTGTGTTGTGCCTGCAAGCCCAGCTTGGGCGCTACTTTACGCACATGTGCCAGCTTCAGGCGGCGCAAAATGCAGATGTACATCCAGCCGATGTCGAATTCATACCAATGGTAGGAAAACTTGCATGAGGTGCCGAAGGTGTGGTGATTGTTGTGCAGCTCTTCGCCGCCAATCCAAAAGCCCCAAGGGATTAAATTGGTGGATGCGTCTTCGTTTTCAAAATTGCGGTAGCCGAAATAATGCCCCAAGCCATTAATCACACCCGCAGCCCAAATAGGAATCCACGCCATTTGCACCGCCCAAATGGCGATACCAATCACGCCAAACAGCAATACATTGACTATGAACATAATGGTGATGCCCACGGTGGAATGGCGCGTGTAAACATTGCGTTCTATCCAGTCGTCGGGCGTGCCTTTGCCAAATTGCACCAACATGGCTTCGTCTTTGGCCGCGGCGCGATAAAGCTCGGAGCCTTCGGCCAGCACTTTTTTCAAGCCCAATACTTGCGGCGAATGCGGGTCTGCCTCGGTTTCGCAACGGGCATGGTGTTTGCGGTGGATGGCCACCCATTCTTTGGTTACCATGCCGGTGGTCAGCCACAGCCAAAAACGGAAAAAATGGCTTACCAGCGGGTGGAAGTCCACGCCGCGATGCGCTTGGCTGCGGTGCAAATACAGCGTAACCGCGGCAATGGTGGTTTGCGTGAACGCCAGCGCGCACAGCAATACGCCCCACCAGGGCAGGTTAAGCAAGCCGTGACTTAAAAAATCCAACATGGCAAATTGATTCCTTGCAGTTCAAAATAAAATTGGCCGGAGCAGGCTTTGCACCGGCAACGCATCATTATATAGAAGTGCTACCTGAAGCAAAGAGTTTTTGGTCTAAATTTACTTATATAAGGTGATGGCATGGCATGTATGGAAATGCTAAAGCATGTAAACACCGCCAGAGTAGGGCGTGGCCGCGCCTGCCACCGGCGACAAAACAGCGGATTTGGTGTTATCCTTAAGCGTTTTTTTTGACAGCAAAGTACGGGTTAGCATGAAAAAAAGTTTGTGGGTATTGGCGCTGTTGGCCGCGGTCGTATTATTGGTATTGGCCGGGCTGCCGTATTACCTGGGCATCAAGGCCGAGCAAAGCCTGCAAGAGCAACAAGCCTTGCTGGCCAAAACCTCATTTTTACAGATAGAGCAACACGATTACCAGCGCGGTTGGTTTTCATCCACCGAAACCACAGTGGTGCGCTTCAAGCCCAGCTTCTTGGCCAGCGTGCAAAAACAGCTGCCCGATAATATCCAAACCATCTTGCGTGAGCCGATTACATTGGTAAGCCATGTGCGCCACGGCCTGTTTGCAGGCAGCCTTAAGCCCGTGCGGGCGCAAGTAGACACTGAATTGCGCTTTTCACCCGAAGCCGACAAAATCCTGATGCGCTTTTTCGGCCAGCAAAAACCGGCCACTTTGCACAACACCATTTATTTATCCGGCAGCGGCAATATGACGCTGGAAATACCCGCATTCGATTACGAAGAATTGTCGGGCATTAAGCTGGCTTGGCAAGGCTTGCAAAGCCAGATGGATTACAGCGCCGGTTTCAGCAGCTACGACACCCACACCACCAACCCCGGCTTGCGCATGATTCTGGCCGACAAAGGCGAAGCAGCCTATACCGGGCTGGACATTCGCACCCACACCCAAGACGGCAACAACCAAATCGCCTTGGGCAACAGCCGTTTGCAGCTAAAACAATTGTCGTTGCAATGGCATGAAGGGGTGAGCTACGACCTCAAATTAAACGAACTGGTAAACCTGCTCACCGATTTGCAAATCGGCGCGTTTATCAACCCCAACGGCAGCCTGCCGCCGTCGAAAATCGTGCTCGATGACTTATCCTTCGCCACCGACATGAGCGAAGACGGACAATGGATCAACAGCCAAGGCCAGTTTGGCTTTGCCAAGCTGCACTATGGCAACGATGTTTACGGCCCCTTGGAAATCAAAGCCAGCGCCGAGCATTTGGATGCCGCCAGCTTGTTAACCCTAAAACACAAACTCACCGAGCTGGCCAGCCAAAATCTGGACGAAGCTGCCTTACAAGACGCCATTGTGCAGGCAGCCCGCACCGAAGGCTTGGGCTTATTTACCCAAAACCCGCTAATCAAACTGGAAACCTTCCGTTTCCAAATGCCCGAGGGCTTGGTAGACGTGCATGGCCAAGTGCGCTTTAACGGCCTCACAGCCGATGATATGCAGCACGCCAACAGCATGTTACGCAAAACCGAAGCCACCATGGATTTGAGCGTGCCGCAAAAATTGCTGGAAGAATTGGCCGTGCGCCAGGCGCGCAATATTTTCACCGTAGATGAAAGCGCCGGTGGCGAAGAAGCCTTGGTCGACATCAACAACACCATCCGCCTAATGGTGTCCAGCACCATCAAAACCATGCAGCAAGACGGCTACCTGGACGTGGACAACAACGGGGCTGTTAGCACCCAAATCAATATCCACCAAAACCAGCTTACGCTTAACGGCAAAAAATTTGCCGCCGAGCCGGAGCCGGAATGGGAACCGGAAGCCGCCAGCACACCCGCGGTGGCCAGCGCCAGTGCCGCATCGGCAACGCCATGATGCCGATGTTTGCAGTTTAATTAAGGCTGCCTGAAAACCGAATAGGGTTTTCAGGCAGCTTTTTGTATGTGATTGATGGTATGAAATGGGTAGTTAATAATTTCGCATAAGGTATATTATGTTAAATTATTGAACGTCAAATGCCGCATAACAACAACTGCTTTCAGGTAGCCTTAAAATGGCCGAAATTCTATGTTTTATTGAGGCTGCCTGAAACCTTGAAACCTTGGTTCATGTTTTTGTCATCTGTTGTTCAATCGATGCGGCTATACTTGTTTTGGGCTTTTTGTTCATCATAGCGCTAGTCAAACAGCCGTATTAAGATTGCAAATTATACAAAGTCGGCGCAGCGCTATAGAATGGCGGCTTGAAATCGAATCCCTCTGGTTCACTTTATTTATAAGGAGTTAAGCATGTTAGCCAATCATGAAGGTAAAAAAATCCCCAGCGTGGTGTTCCATACCCGTGTGGGCGATGCTTGGAAAGACGTGAGCACCGATGAGCTGTTCAACGGCAAAACCGTGGTGGTGTTTTCACTGCCCGGCGCGTTCACCCCCACTTGCTCTTCTACCCACTTGCCGCGCTACAACGAGCTGGCCGCGGCGTTTAAACAAAACGGTGTCGACGACATTTTGTGCGTATCGGTAAACGACACGTTTGTGATGAATGCCTGGAAAGCCGACCAAGAAGCCGAAAACATCACCGTAATCCCGGATGGTAACGGCGAATTCACCCAAGGCATGGGCATGTTGGTGAGTAAAAACGGCTTGGGCTTTGGTGATCGCTCATGGCGCTACTCCATGCTGGTGAAAAATGGCGTGGTAGAAAAAATGTTTATCGAGCCGGAAAAAGACGGTGATCCGTTTGAAGTATCCGATGCCGATACCATGCTCAAACACATCAACCCCAGCTGGCAAGACAACCCGTCTGTGGCTGTGTTCAGCAAACCGGGCTGCCCTTTCTGCGCCAAAGCCAAGCAGGCTTTGCAAGACAAAGGCATTAAATACGAAGAAATCGTGTTGGGCAAAGACGCCACCACCGTATCCGTGCGCGCCATCACCGGCAAAACCAGCGTACCGCAAGTGTTTATCGGTGGCCGCTATATCGGCGGCAGCGAAGAGCTGGATCAATACCTGGCTTCTTAATTTTGCTTATCCAACCACTGCCTGCGCGGTGGTTGAAGCTGAATAATCCGACAGGGTTATTCAGGCAGCCTAATAGGTATTTAGGCTGCCTGAATAACTCTTTTTTCAAGCTTAATTAATAGCAAAAATCTAATAATTTAGGAATTTTAATGAAAAAAATTAAAGCCGAAGTGGTGGTTTTGGGTGGCGGCACCGCGGGTATGGGTGCTTTTCGCGCCGCCCGCGCCCACACCGATGATGTGTATTTAATTGAAAGCCAGCATTTCGGCACCACTTGCGCGCGCGTGGGCTGTATGCCGTCTAAATTATTGATTGCTGCGGCTGAAACGGCGCATCATGCTGCCCACACGGCCCCGTTTGGCGTGCATATTGATGGCGATATCCGTGTGAACGGTGCCGAAGTGATGCAGCGGGTAAAGGCTGAGCGCGACCGTTTTGTTGGCTTTGTGGTGGAAGATGTGCATGAATGGCCGGCCGCGCGGCGCATTATCGGTGCCGCGCGTTTTATTGATGCGCATACGGTGCAAATCGACGAGCACACCCAAATCCAAGCCCAGCGCATTGTGATTGCCACCGGCTCACGCCCGATTGTGTTGCCGCAATGGCAAGCATTGGGCGATAAATTATTGATTAACGATGATGTTTTTGCTTGGGATACGCTGCCTGAAAGCATAGCCGTATTCGGCCCCGGTGTGATTGGTTTGGAATTGGGGCAAGCCTTGCAGCGCTTGGGTGTGAAAGTGCATATTTTCGGCATCGGCGGCGGTTTGGGCGGTATTAGCGACCCTGTCGTGCTGCAAGAAGCCTGCGCCCTGTTTGGCGAAGAATTGAATCTGCATCTGGATGCGCAAACCGAAGTTTCGCTCGATGCTAACGGCAAAGTGGTGGTGAACTACCGTGAAAACGGCGTTTCAGGCAGCATCAGTGCCGATTATCTGCTCGCTGCCATTGGCCGCAAACCCAATACCGACAATATCGGCCTGGAAAATATCGACATTGAGCGCGATGAACGCGGTGTGCCCAAAGCTCATCCGCTCACCATGCAAACCAGTATCCCGCATATTTTTATTGCCGGTGATGCCTCCAACCAACTGCCCTTGCTGCACGAAGCCAGCGACCAAGGCAAAATTGCCGGTGAAAACGCCGGTGCTTATCCGGCCATTAAGCCCGGCTTGCGCCGCAGCCTGATTGGCGTGGTGTTTTCCGACCCGCAAATTGCCGTTATCGGCATGCGTTATGCCCAAGTGCGCGACAGCTTTAAAAACCCCGCTTGCGTGGTGGTGGGTGAAGTATCGTTTAAAAATCAAGGCCGCAGCCGAGTGATGTTGAAAAACCGCGGCCATTTGCGCGTGTATGCCGAGCAAGGCAGCGGTCGCTTTTTGGGCGCGGAAATGGTGGGGCCGGCGGCCGAGCACATCGCCCATTTGTTGGCATGGGCGCACCAGCAAAAAATGACCGTCCAACAAATGCTGGAAATGCCGTTTTACCATCCGGTAATCGAAGAAGGCTTGCGCACGGCGCTGCGCGATGTGTTTACACGGCTGGATTTAAGCGGCAAATTCAGCCGCGATTGCGATGAATGCCCGGGCGCCTAAATTCGGCTTCATTCGTATGGCCAAGGCTGCCTGAAACTTTCTACGGTAGAATGTTTCAGGCAGCCTTGCTTTGTTTTTACTAAACCGGCACAAAAGGCTAAAATCCGCCCTTGGCCTACATAGCCCCTAATGCGAAAACCTTATGCAAATCGAAGAAAATCCAAGCAAAAACAAACAACTTATTGATTACCAAGGCAGCCGCCGCCTTTCGGTGGCGCCGATGTTGGATTGGACCGATCGGCACTACCGCTATATGGCACGCCAGATCAGCCGCCATACTTGGCTGTATACCGAGATGATCAATGCCGGTGCCATCAATCATGGCGATGCCGGGCGTTTTTTGCGTTTTAACGATGGCGAACAGCCGCTGGCCTTGCAATTGGGCGGCAGCGAGCCTGCGGCTTTGGCGCAAGCGGCGGCCACTGCGGCGGCTTGGGGCTACAATGAAATCAACCTGAATTGCGGCTGCCCCAGCCCGCGGGTGCAAAAAGGCGCTTTTGGTGCCTGCCTGATGAACGAAGCCGATTTGGTGGCCGATTGCCTAAATGCAATGCAAGACGCAGTGGCGATTCCGGTGACGGTAAAGCACCGCATCGGCGTGGATCGGCAGCATGATTATCAAGTGGTGGCCGATTTTGTCGGCACGCTGAGCCATAAAACTGCTTGTAAAACCTTTATCGTGCACGCACGCAATGCTTGGTTGGATGGCTTATCACCCAAAGAAAACCGCGATATTCCGCCGCTGAAATACGATTATGTTTATCGGCTGAAGCAAGAATTTCCGCAGCTGGAAATCATCATCAACGGCGGCATCACTACCCAAGCGCAAATCGCCACCCATTTGGCGCATGTCGACGGCGTGATGGTGGGGCGCGAGGCTTATCATAATCCGATGCTGATGCGTGATTGGGATACTCTATTTTACGGCGACCACCGCCCTGCCCCCGACCACGCCGCCTTGGTGCACAAGCTGCACGATTACGCTGCCGGCCAAATTGCCGCCAACACCGGCACCACCTTGCGCCATATGGCACGCCACTACTTGGGGCTGATGCACGGCTTAAACGGCGCACGACAATGGCGGCGCATGTTGTCGGATGCGGCATTGCTCAAGCACAACGATGCCGGGCTGATTTTGGCGGCTTGGGCGCAAGTGGCGCTGAAGGATTGATATTGCTGCATCTGATTTGGCAATTTGGATTTAGATGGTTTCAGGCAGCCTATGTAAACGGGCGGGCATAAAGCCCGCTCCTTTGCTTCTCCCATTATTGGGAGAAGCTGCCGCCACGCGGCTGATGAGGGGCAAGCCGTAAGACTTGCTGAAAAAAACAATGCTACTGAAACTGTTTCCCTTGTTGCCCTCATCCGTCCTTCGGACACCTTCTCCCGCAAGCGGGAGAAGGGAATGGGGCATTCAGGCCGCCTTAACTTAATAATTTCAGTTAATAACAATCCCAATTAAGCCAGCTTTGTTCAAAATGCCCCGCAGCCAAGTCGTCAGGGTTGATAAAAAACGCGCCCACGCCGCTGTCGCCCCACATAATGTCGACATCGTTGCCGTGGCCGGCGGAGTCGAGCTGGAACAGCAAAATATCGGCCTGTTTTTCCGCATAGTAGCTGCGTGGATCGGTTTGGGTGAAGAAGGGGTAGCCCAGTAAATGGTTGCTGCTTTGCTGGTGGTTGATGATGGTTTCAATCGCTTCGATGGCTTCGTCGCTCAGGCTTTGTTGCTGCGCCCATTCATAGAGGGGCGCACCGTAGTGTTGCTCGAATTCAACGCTGTCGTGCAGCAGATATTGGCTTTGCAGGCTGCCTGAAACGGCGTATTCGCCGGAAACGGGATGCCCCCAATAAGGGGCGGATTCATCATCCATATGGGTGTGCATTTCCGGCATTAATTGGCGGCAGCAGGCGGTTTTGGCGGGGTTCATTTCTTGCTGCAATGCATACAGGCGCTGGTCGCTGGCGCCGGGGTTGCCAATCAGCATCAATGCGTCGGTGCGGCTGCGGATACCGGCGATTTGCGGCAGCAGTACGGCGCGTTCGGACGACCACAAGGTACTTAATTCGGCATCGTTTAGCGCGGCGACTTGGCGGTCGTTGTCGGCGACAAAGGTATGCAGAATGGTTTGGGCGGCTTCGGCTTCGTTGGCATCGTCGGCGCTGTCGGTGTCGGTATAAATGCCGAATAAATCGTGCATTTGCTGCATTTGCTTGCGGCCGGGTGCGATGTTTGCGGGCGTGGCCGCGCTTTCGTCTACGGCCAAACCGGCGGCCTCAAAATGCGCGGCCAGCCGTGCCATGCGCCCACCAAGCATAATGTATTCCAGCTCGGTAATGCGCGCCAGTAAAGCGGCATCAGCGCCGATGGCCGCCTGCATGGCGGCGACGGTGTCGGGCATGGCCATGGCCAGCAGTGCATCCAGTTGCCCGGCTTGTTCAAAAACTGCCCCTTAGGCGATTAAGGTGTCGGCAGCAGCCTGTATTTGCGCCCGCTCCCGCACCCAGGTTTGGCTGAGCTGGGCATCGCCAAAGGCGGCCACCAATTCATCCTGCATTTGCCAATCCACTGCCAGCACGGCTTGCGGGTGGCTGCGCCAGTAGCCCAGCCATTGTGATTGGCTGCGGATATCGGCAATGGCATCCAGCAGGGTGACATCGTCCATTTCATCGCTCAGCGCCCATAAGTCGGCATAGGGGTTGCTGTCTAATTCGATAATGGCGGCTTCGCTGCGCGGGCAGAGTGCGGTCAGCGCCTGCCCCAATTGCGTACTGTTACGCAAGGGCGCCAGCTTGTTGAGGCTGGAAATGCGCGCTTTGATGTTGTTCAATATGGCGCTGTGTTCCGCCTGCCAAGCTTCGTTTAATCCGGCATGGTTGATGGCTTGAACCAAATGGTTTTTGCGCGCCGCCCAGCCTTGTATCAGCGCTTCGGGGTGGCGTTGCCAGTCGGTTTGAAAGGTTTCATCGGTTTGTTGCCACACTGAGCTGGCGGCCAATGGCTCGCCATCCATATAAACGGCGGTGTCGTGCAAATACCAATTCATCAGTGTCATGGCATGTTCGCCGGAAGTCATTAAATCCAGCACTTGCTTTTCGCTTTGCGCCAGCCACGGCGACACCACCGCACTGATGGCGCTGATGTCGTTGACTTCTGTTTGTTCGATTTCGGCCACCAATGCAGGCAGCGCGGCCAATATGGCGGCTTCTTCCTGCTGCCAGTGGCGGCTTAATTCGGCATCGGCCACTTTGGCCACCACTGCTGCTTTGAGCGCCAGCCAGTGGCGGATTTCGGCTTGCGGATCTGCCGCCCAGCGTGCTTGCAATTCAGGATCGGCCAAGGTTTCCGGTTCGCCGTTTTCATCGCTATCTTCGTAAAAGGCGTTGGCAGGAAAGAGGGCGCGTTGCTCGGCGCGGCTGAGCGAGGCGGCGGCGGTGTCGGCAAAATACACGGTGGTGATGCCGCTGCGGTTGTCGGGATTATCGTAATCCATGCCTTGGCTGTCAGAAAACGGGTCGATGTAAAACGCCAGCAGGCCGGTGTTGGGTAAAGATGAATGGTGTGGCAATTCCGCCAAGTTAAACTGCGCCAGCAAAGCCAGCGGCCGGCCGCGCGTGTTGCGCGGGTAATCGCGCTGTTGCGGCCAATAGCCGATGCCGCCCACGCGCGAGACGGTGGGCGGCAGATTATCCGGCGCGGGGGACAAGGTGAGCGCCAACACGTTTTGCGCGCTGGCGGCGATGCGCTCGATTTGCTCGGCGCTCAGATGGGCTTTTAATTGATTCAGCATGGTTTCCCCTTTTGTTGTGATACTGTATCTATCATGAATGTGCCGGAGTTTAGCACAATTGAATGATAAAATCATGTTCTGATTCAATAGGTTGTAGCGGCGAAAGCGGCAGCTTGCAGGCCGTCTGAAAGCATGCGTTCAGACGGCCTCTTGCCCGGCGCTTTGCCCGCCTGCTTCAACCGGATCTTGGTGCACAATCACTTCAGCCTCTT
>RRZU012311673.1_pt1 | contig 19434 bp, 14 predicted proteins | sample 2165561 | NCBI WGS metagenome assembly RRZU01 (sample SAMN10456909, study PRJNA506462) | wastewater metagenome | isolation source: wastewater sludge | place: USA: Moscow, Idaho | reverse complement strand
TTTTCCAACACCCGTAGCGTGGCGGAACTGGTGCTGGCCGAAATCATCCTGCTGTTGCGAGGGATTCCTCAGCGCAGCGCAGTGGCGCATCGCGGCGGCTGGGTGAAGACCGCCACCGGCTCCCACGAGGCGCGGGGCAAGTGTCTGGGCATCGTCGGCTACGGCCACATCGGCACCCAGGTCGGGCTGCTGGCCGAGGCGCTGGGCATGCGGGTGGTGTACTACGACATCGAAACCAAGCTGACGCTGGGCAACGCCCAACCGCTGCCGTCGCTCGACCTGCTGTTGGATGCCGCCGACGTGGTGACGCTGCACGTCCCGGAAACGCCGCAGACCCACCGCATGATCGGGGCCGAGCAACTGGCGCGGATGAAGCCGGGCGCCCGGCTGATCAACGCCGCTCGCGGCACGGTGGTGGACATCGATGCCCTGGTGGCAGCCCTGGAATCCAAGCATCTGGCGGGGGCGGCCATCGACGTGTTTCCGGCCGAGCCGAAGGGCAACGACGACGAGTTCGTGTCCCCGCTGCGGCGCTTCGACAACGTGCTGCTCACGCCCCACGTCGGCGGCAGCACCGAGGAAGCCCAGCAGAACATCGGCCTCGAAGTCGCCGGCAAGCTGCTGAAATACAGCAACAACGGCTCGACCATCAGCTCGGTCAACTTCCCGGAAGTGACCCTGCCCGAACATCCCGGCAAGCATCGCCTGCTGCACATCCACCGCAACCAGCCCGGCGTGCTGTCCCAGATCAACGCGATCTTCTCCGAACTGCACATCAACATCGCCGGCCAATATTTGCAGACTAATCCTCGGATCGGCTACGTGGTGATCGACGTGGACGGCGGCGAGAGCGCCGAAACGCTCGAACTCAAAAAGCGGTTGAAGGCGGTGGCCGGCACGATTCGGACCCGGATTTTGTATTGAAGACGCCAGATCGCGAGGTGACGAACCATGTCGTTGCGGGATGAATTGCTGAAAGCGGGGCTGGTGTCGGCCGACAAGGTCAAGAAGCTGGAGTCGGACGCGCGCAACCAGCAGCACCAGAGCAAGAAGAGCAAAGCGCTGGCGGCGGAGGACGCGGCGCGACAGGCGGAAGCCCGGCGGCGGGCCGAAGCCGAGGCGGCCCGCAAGCGCGAGCAGGACCGGCAGTTGAACCAGAAGCGCGAGGCGGAAAAGCAACGCCGGGAACAGGCCGCCCGTGCCCGCCAACTGATCGACGGCCACCGGCTGAACGAGCCGGACGCCGAGCAGCGCTACAACTTTCAAGAGGGCCGCTTCGTCCGCTCCATCCGGGTCACGCCCGCCCAGCGCAAGGCGCTGGCGATGGGCCGCTTGGCCATTCTGCGCGGGTATCGCGGCGAGTTCGATTTTCCGCTGGTCCCGCGCGAGATCGCGCAAAAGCTGGCCGAGTTCGCCCCGGAGAGGGTGTTGCTGCTCTATCCCGAAAGCAGCGGCGACGAGGCCGAGGACGAGTGGGGTGATTGGTGAGGGGCGATCCGGTCGCGATGATGAGAGTTCTGATGATAGATTGCCGTTTTTTATACCATCATCTCATCAGCTACCATAACCTTGAGAGGGGGCACTGCTGGGCTGGGCAGGATCCAACCGCTCCAGCAGGCGTTGCCGGTAATGGTCTTCGAGCAACAGATTGATCGGCTCGCGGCGACTGGCGGCCAGCCGCAGTTGCAGCAGCTCCAGCCGGGCGCGGGCGCGGCTGCGCTCGCTCGCCGGCAACTGGTGCAACAGTTGTTCGGCATCCCGTATATCCTTGCGCAACTGCAATTCCGGTGGCAGAAAGCCGGCGTTCTTCAAAATCCGGTACGCGGCGCGCAATTCCTTGGGGATAGCGGAGTCGTCGTCCAACTGGAGCGGTTTGCCCTCGCCGGGCAGACCGCGCAACTCGCCGCGGTCGATGGCTTCCCGAATCCGGGCTTCGGCGATCCGGTCGAGCGGGTTCATGGCCGGGCTTCGGCGCTTGCGGCGGCGGCGAGAGAGGATCAGATGCCATCGCCGTCGCCGTGCCAGTGCATCGGCGGTGCGGTCTTCGGGTCGTCTTGCAGGAAGACTCGCAGTTGGCGGGGTTTGACGAACACCAGTTCGCCGGTTTGCAGGGGATCGGCGGCGTAGCGCTCGCGGGTCATTTCCACCTCGGCGATTTCGCCGCTCGGCTCCTGGAGCAACTCCAGCCGGACCAGCGAGCCCAAGACGGTGATCCGGCTGATCGTGGCCGCTATGGTGGTGTCGCCATCCTCCGGCTCGCGCAGCAGATCGATGTCGTGCGGCCGGACATAGGCCATGGCGGGCGCGTGCTCGGCGTCCCGGTATTCGGGCGCTTGCAGGCGCAGCCCGCCCAACCGGACCCAGCCGGAATGCGCCCGGCCATGAAACAGATTGATGTTGCCGAGAAACTGGTAAACGAAAGGGCTGGCGGGGGCGTCGTAGACCGCTTCCGGCGTGCCGATCTGCTCGATGCACCCCCGGTTCATCACCACGATCTGGTCGGAGACTTCCAGGGCTTCCTCCTGATCGTGGGTGACGAACACGCTGGTGATGTGCAGCTCGTCGTGCAGGCGGCGCAACCAGCGGCGCAATTCTTTGCGGACTTTGGTGTCCAGCGCGCCGAACGGTTCGTCGAGCAGCAACACCCGCGGTTCCACCGCCAGGGCGCGAGCCAGGGCGATGCGCTGGCGCTGGCCGCCGGACAGTTGCGAGGGATAGCGCCCCGCCAGCCATTCCAGTTGCACCAGGCCGAGCAACTCGCTCACTTTCGCGCGGATTTGGGCTTCGGTCGGCCGGCTGGCGCGGGGCCGCACCCGCAGCCCGAACGCGATGTTCTCGAACACCGTCATGTGCTGGAACAGGGCGTAATGCTGGAAAACGAAACCGACTTGCCGGTCGCGCACGTTCCGGCCGCCGGTTTCCTCGCCGTCGAACAGGATGTTGCCTTGATCGGCGCGCTCCAGGCCGGCGATGATCCGCAACAGGGTGGTTTTGCCGCAACCCGACGGGCCGAGCAGCGCCACCAGTTGGCCCGGCGGGATGGTCAGGTTGATGTCGGCGAGCGCGACGAAGTTGCCGAAGCGTTTGTGCACCCCTCGAATCTCGATGCTCATGCGTTCTCTCCGGACGCCGAAGTCCGCCGTTTTCCAAAAGTGTGGCGCTCGATCAAGGCTTTGACTGCCAGTATGACCAACGCGAACAGCGTCAACAGCGAAGCGCAGGCGAACGCGGCGGCGAACTGGTATTCGTTGTAGAGGATTTCCACGTGCAGCGGCAAGGTGTTGGTCAGGCCGCGAATATGGCCGGACACGACCGAGACGGCGCCGAATTCGCCCAGCGCGCGGGCCGAGCAGAGCACCACGCCGTAGAGCAAGCCCCATTTGATGTTGGGCAAGGTGATGCGCCAGAACGTCACCCAGCCGCTGGCGCCGAGCACCAGCGCCGCTTCCTCCTCCTCGCTGCCCTGCGCTTGCATCAAGGGAATCAGCTCGCGGGCGACGAACGGCACGGTGACGAAGATGGTGGCGAGAACGATGCCGGGCGTGGCGAAGATGATCTTGAGGTCGCGCTCCGCCAGCCACGGTCCCAACCAGCCCTGCGCGCCGAACAGCAGCACGTAAATCAGTCCCGCGATGACCGGGGAGACCGCGAAGGGCAGGTCGATCAGGGTGATCAGCACGCTTTTGCCGCGAAACTCGAACTTGGCGATGGCCCAGGCCGCCGCCACGCCGAACAGCATGTTCAGGGGCACGGCCAACGCCACGCTCGCCAGGGTGAGCCGAATCGCGGACAGCGCGTAAGGATCGCTGACGGCGGCCAGGTAAACGCCGACGCCCTTGCGGAGCGCCTCGTAAAACACCGCCGCCAGCGGCACGAACAGAAACAAGAACAGGAAAGCGAACGCCACTCCGAGCAACAGGCCGCGAACCAGCGGCGGCTCGGCGACGGTCGGGGAGGGCAGCGGGCGCGAAGGACCGGTCATGGCGTCTCTCAGGCGTGCCGCAAGCGGCTCCAGCGTTGGAGCAGGTTGATCAGCAGCAGCAGGACGAAAGAGATGACCAGCATGACCACCGAAACCGCCGCCGCCCCTCGGTAGTCGTACTGCTCCAGCTTGCCGACGATCAGCAAGGGGGTGATTTCCGAAACCATCGGCAGATTGCCGGCGATGAAGATGACCGAGCCGTACTCGCCGATGGCGCGGGCGAAAGCCAGGGTGAAGCCGGTCAGCAGCGCCGGCCGGATCGCCGGAAAAATGACGCGCCGGAAAATTTGCCAGCGATCCGCGCCCAAGCTGGCGGCCGCTTCCTCCACTTCCGCCTCCAGATCCTCCAGCACGGGTTGCACGGTGCGCACCACGAACGGCAGGCTGATGAAAATCAGGGCGACGACGATGCCCAGCGGCGTAAAGGCGACCTTGAAACCGAGCGGCTTCAGGTATTGACCGAGCCAGCCGTTGCCGGAGTAGAGCGTGGTCAGGGTGATGCCGGCCACGGCGGTGGGCAGGGCAAACGGCAGATCGACCAGGGCATCCACCAGCCGTTTGCCGGGAAAACGGTAGCGGACCAGCACCCAGGCGACGATGAGGCCGAAGCCGGTGTTGATGGCGGCGGCCAGGAAAGAGGCGCCGAAGGTCAGCCGATACGAGGCCAGCACCCGGGGGGCCAGCACGATTCCCCAAAACTCCTCCGCGCTCAACTGGAACGCCTTGAGGAACGCCATCGCCAGCGGGATGAGCACGATCAAGCCCAGATACCCGAGCGCGAAGCCGAGCGTCAGGCCGAAGCCCGGCAGAACGCTGGATGGTCGGAACCAGGGCGTCATGCGCGGCGCTCCGACCCGGTTGCGGGAACGGATGGCGATGCCGGCGACACGGGCACCGGATGAGGTCGGATCACGCGCACGATGGAAACTCCGCAGGCAGGAGGAACGGGCGATTCGGTCGCGACCCGCCAGGATCGAAAAGCCGCGACTATAAGCGCAAGACTAAATAAGAAAAAAGAATATTTAATGATATTTATATAATAAATTGAAATTGACGCGACCGAGAGGGGATTTTGCGCGGTCTCCATCTGGCTAACCGATTAAAAAATCCTCTCCCCCGATCCCTCTCCAACGGAAAGGGGGGAGTTGTGCGGCCTGGTTCAGCCTTGCTCTTCGAGCGCCAAGGCAAAGGCGGTGACCGCCCAGGCTTCCATCTGGAAATCGTCGCCGGGGTCGACCATGAGTTCGCCGGCCGCCAACTGCGGCCGCGAAGTGTCGAGCACGCAGCGCCAGCGGCTCGCGCCGCGAACCGCCGGCATGCGAAACGGCAGAGAGGTGGGGCTGGCATTGAAGATGGCGAGCAAGGTGTCGTCGGTTTCCGGGTAGCCGTCCGGGGTGAAGTATTCCCCGGCATCGCCCGCCAGCAACATGCCGAAGCAGCGCGCCTTGGGCTCTTGCCAGTGGTAATCGCTCAAGGCGCCGCCGCCGGGGCTGATCCAGTCGATGTCGCGCAGGCCGGTGGTTTTCGAGACTTGATTGCCGTGCACGAAGAGCGAGCGGCGCAACACCGGATGTTCGCGGCGCAAGTTGATCAAGCGGCGGACGAAATCGAGAAACTCCTGCTCCTCGGGCGGGATGTCCTGCCAGTTCAACCAGTTGATCTCGTTGTCCTGACAGTAGGCGTTGTTGTTGCCGCGCTGGGAGCGGCCGAACTCATCGCCGGCCAGCAGCATGGGCGTGCCTTGCGAGAGCAGCAGGGTCGCGAGCATGTTGCGGCGCTGGCGCAACCGGATTTGCTGGATGGCCGGATCGGCGGTCGGTCCCTCGACCCCGTGGTTGTTGCTGAAATTGGAGGGATGCCCGTCCCGGTTGTTCTCGCCGTTGGCCTCGTTGTGGCGCTCGTTGTAGCTGACCAGATCGGCCAAGGTGAAGCCATCGTGGCTGGCGACGTAGTTGACCGTGGCCCACGGGCGGCGGAAGTCGTGCTCGAACAGGTCGCTGGACGCCAGCAGATTGGGCGCCAATCTCGGCAACATGCCATCCTCGCCGCGCCAGAATCGACGGACGACATCGCGGAACCGATCATTCCATTCGGCGGTGCCGGCCGGAAAGCCACCGAGCTGATAACCGCCCGGCCCGATGTCCCAAGGTTCGGCGATCACCTTGACTCGCGACAGGGCGGGATCCTGGCGAATGGCGTCGAAGAAGCCGCCCCAGCGGTCGTATCCGTAGTCTTCGCGGCCCAAGGTCACCGCCAGATCGAAGCGGAAACCGTCCACATGCATGTCGTTGACCCAATAGCGCAGGCTGTCCATCACCATCTGCAAAACCCGGGGATGGGTCAGGTTGAGGGTGTTGCCGCAGCCGGTGTCGTTGATGTAATAGCGGCGGTTGTCGTGCTGGAGCCGATAGTAGGAGGCGTTGTCGATGCCCCGGAAGCTCAGGGTCGGCCCCATCTGGTCGCCTTCGGCGGTGTGGTTGTAGACCACGTCCAGCAGAACCTCGATGCCGGCGTCGTGCAACCGCTTGATCATGGTCTTGAATTCGGCCAATTCCCCGCTGCTCAGGTAACGGGGTTCGGGCGCGAAAAAACAGAGGGTGCTATAGCCCCAGTAATTGCGCAGGTTCCGGTCGATGAGGAACCGGTCATCCACGAAGGCGTGGACCGGCATCAGCTCCACGGACGTGATGCCGAGCGACTTCAGATAGCCGATGATTTCCGGGTGGGAGAGGCCGGCGAACGTGCCGCGCAGGTGATGGGGCATCCCCTCGTGGCGGATGGTGTAACCCCGGACATGGGTTTCGTAGATCAGCGTTCGCGACCAGGGAATTTGGGGCGGATGGTCGCCCTCCCAGTTGAAGCTGGTGTCCACGACCACGCACTTGAGCATTTCGCGGGCGTTATCGCGATTGTCGAAAGACAGGTCGGCGCTGCCGTGGCCGACCTGGTAGCCGCAGTGCTCGTCGCGCAGATGGAGCGAACCGTAGAATTGCTTGGCGTAAGGGTCGAGCAGCAGCTTGTGGTGGTTGAAGCGATGGCCGATTTGCGGCTCGTAAGGACCGGAAACCCGATAGCCGTAGAGCGCGCCCGGCCACAGGCCGGGCACGTAGCCGTGCCAGATTTGGTCGGTGTTTTCGGGCAGCACCAAACGCTCGATCTCGCGTTGGCCCGACGAGTCGAACAGGCACAGTTCGACTTTCTCGGCATGGGCGGAAAAAAGCGCGAAGTTGACGCCTTTGCCGTCCCAAGTCGCACCGAGGGGATACGATTTGCCTGGCCACACACGAGCGCGTGATAACATGGTTTGGGCTCCTGGTTGAACGGGGTGGGATAGTTGCGGTAAAGCGCCCGGAAGGCAGGAGCGTCGTCTCCCGAAGCCTTCGGTCAGGTCTTTCCGGTGATTTTAGGCTATTTGACCGGACCCGGCAGGCGGGGCGTGCGATCCAGTGCCGTCTTATATCATCACCTTCGATGTCGAATCAAAGCGAACGATAGGGAATGCGATAGCGATGCACGCGCACCGAAGGCAACAGAGGCTCGTCCTCGATCTTGACGTCGGCCCGGCGCAGCCGGGGGGCCTCCGGCGGTTCCGGGGCAACCGGCACGAACTCGGGCAAGTTTTCGCCCGGCCGCAACGGCACCAGAATCGGCAGGGGAGCCTGCATCAACCGGCGCTGCGGCTCCGGGTCCGCGCTGGCGGCAAAGACGATGTTGGCGCGCAAATGAGGGCAGACGCCCCGAACCCGCGCCAGCATCTCGTCATCGCGAACCTCCGCCAGCCGTTGCAGCTCCAGCAGAATTTGCGGAGATTCGGCGCGCTGCTCCAGCAGCCGCCGGGCGGTCGCCAGACTGGTGCGCTGGATAACCCGTCCGTGTTTCGACCAGGTGAAGCCGATTTTGAGCGGCCGCCGATCGAGCAGGGGGATATGCCGATAGGCTTGCTTGAGGTTCAACCGGGCCGCGCCCATCCGCCGCATCGCCACCGCCAAGGCTTCCTGCCGCCGGTGCAGATCAGCCATGGCCGCATTGGTTTCGAGTCGGCCCAAAACCTTCAGGGCCAGCACGGCGGCTTTAAACCGATCCTTGGCGGCGTTGCAGGCGCGCGCCGCGACCAAGGTGTCCTGGCTGGCGCCGACGATGCCGGGGCAGGTCAGGGTTTCTCGACCATCCTGAGCCTCTTCGTACCAAAGCGCGCGATAGAGTTGAATGGCCTTGAATCGCATATCGAGCCCCTCGGTCAACTCGGCTTCGGTGCGCGATACCCAGGCCGCCAACGTCGCGTCGCGCCGGACGCTGGCGCAGCAGGCATCGAGATGGCCGAGCAAGGCTTCAAAGTTCGCCAACAGTTCGGTCCGCAAGGCGACCGACGACGAGACGGGCGCGGACATGGGTGTCTCCTTATCCATTCGCTTCTTATTATATCATCATCTATCTCTTCAAACACAACAAGTCATCTGACAGGCAACTCCATTCCCTCAAACAGGGCGAGCACCTCCTCGGGGGATTGCAACCTTTCGATCAACCGCACTCGATCACGGTGCAAATGATCCGAAAACAACTCTATAAAATCATACATATAACTACGCAAAAACATACCCCGCCTAAAACCGATCTTCGTCACGTTCGGCGCGAACAAATGACTCGCATCCAACCGGATCAAATCCTGATCTTGCTGTGGGTCATAGGCCATACGAGCGACGATACCGACCCCCATACCCAGCCGGACATACGTTTTAATCACGTCGGAATCAGTCGCGGTAAACGCCACGGTCGGCTTCAACTGCGCGGCGCGAAACGCTTCATCCAACTGGGATCGGCCGGTAAAACCAAACACGTAAGTCACGAGCGGATACTGGGCGACATCGTGCAAGGTCAGGCGATCCAAGCCGGCCAGAGGATGGCCGTGGGGAACCAGCACGCAGCGATGCCACACATAACACGGCATCATCACCAAATCCTCAAACAGCTCCAACGACTCGGTGGCAATCGCGAAATCGACTTCTCCAGACCGCACCAACTCGGCAATTTGGGCCGGCGAACCCTGATGGACCTGCAAGCTGACCGCCGGATAGCGTTCTCTGAAAACCTTGATCACGGGAGGCAGCGCGTAACGCGCCTGGGTATGGGTGGTCGCGATGGACAAGCTGCCTCGCCGGTCATCGCGATACTCCTCGGCCAAGATTTGAATGTTGTTCACTTCGCGCAGGATACTCTCGGCCTTCAAGATGATCTGTTGTCCGATAGGCGTGATCTCGGTCAGGTGCTTGCCGTTGCGGCTGAACAGCTCCACGCCCAACTCCTCTTCCAGAAGACGCAATTGCTTGCTGATGCCGGGTTGAGAGGTATAGAGACTGTCCGCCGCCGCAGAAATATTCAAGTTATTACGAACAATCGCCGTCAAGTAACGCAGTTGCTGCAATTTCACGATTGGCTCCGACCACCATAAAAGGACCGACGGCTAACAGTAAACGCTACAACCATATCTCATGAAAGCGCCTCAGCCGCTAATATCTTCCTCTAGCTCGACCCGATCGGGCACCAGCACCACGCCGGTCAGGGGGGGTAAATTCAAGACCAAGGAATAAGGCTGTCCCATGTGAAATATGGGCAGAGCACAAAGATCGCCATTTGTCCCGCCATTGCCGCCGTACCGGGTGGCGTCAGAATTCAAGATTTCCCGGTAGACGCCAGACTGCGGAACCCCCACGCGGTAGCCGACGCGAACCGTCGCGGCAAAATTGAAGACCACCACGGCATGGTGCCGGTCACTACAGCGACGCAGATAAACGATCACCGATTGAGCCGGATCGTGACAATCCAACCACTCAAAACCCTCCTGGGAAAATTCGTGGGCGTGCAAACAGGCCAAGGAGCGGTACAAACCGTTGAGGTCGCCGATCAAGGCGTGAACACCGCGATACTCCAGTTGACCGAGCAACTCCCAATCCAGCAAACCCGCAAAATTCCATTCCCGCTCCTGAGCAAACTCGTTGCCCATAAAGAGGAGCTTTTTTCCCGGATAGGTCCACATGCAGACATAGAGCAGGCGTAAATTGGCGAAATGCTGGTGTCGATCCCCCGGCATCCTCGCCAGCAGGGAACCCTTGCCGTGAACCACCTCATCATGGGATAAGGGCAGCATAAAATTTTCGGTAAAAACATAAAGCAAACCGAAGGTCAGCAATTCCTGGTGATGGCGGCGCAGCGCCGGATCGAGCGCCAAATATTCCAGGATATCGTGCATCCAACCCATGTTCCATTTCATCCCGAACCCCAGTCCACCCATCCAGGAGGGCCGAGTCACCAGCGGCCATGCGGTGGATTCCTCGGCGATCATCAACACGCCGGGGTAACGGCGGTGGATGATCTCGTTCAGTTCGCGCACGAAGGTGATCGCTTCCAGATTCTCGTTGCCGCCGAAAGGATTGGGCGCCCATTCGCCCGATTCGCGCGCATAATCGAGGTACAGCATGGAAGCGACCGCGTCCACCCGCAACCCGTCCAGATGGCATTCCTCCAGCCAGAAGCAGGCGCTGGCCAGCAAGAAGTTCTTCACTTGGGTGCGGCTATAATTGAAGACCAGCGTGCCCCAGCCGCGGTGCTCGCGGCGGGTCGGATCCTCGTACTCGTAAAGATGCGTGCCATCGAAGCAGGCCAAGCCATGGGCGTCCTTGGGAAAATGGCCGGGCACCCAATCCAGGATCACGCCGATGCCCGCCTGGTGGCAGTAATCCACAAACCAGCGAAAATCGCTCACCGTGCCGTGGCGGCTGGTGGGCGCAAAATAACCGGTGGTCTGGTAGCCCCAGGACCCATCCAGCGGGTGTTCGGTGATCGGCATGAGCTCGATGTGGGTAAAACCGAGCGAACCCGCATAAGCCACCAGCCGGGGCGCCAGCTCTCGATAGGAGAGGTAATCGCCGGAACCATCCCGTTGCCAGGATCCAAGATGGACTTCGTAGACGGACAGCGGTGCCTGAGACCAATTTTGCCGACGCCGGCGCTTCATCCAGGCCTCGTCCCGCCAGGAATGAGCGGCATTGTCGGCGACGACCGAACAGATCGCTGGCCGGCGCTCGAAGCCGCGACCGTAGGGATCGCTCTTGCGCAGCAATTCCCCGGTTTCGCGGACCCGGATCTCGAATTGGTAGCGCGCTCCCGGCGCGACGCCGGGCACGAACAACTCCCACACATGACCGCGCCGGCGCAGGGGATGACACAGACCGTCCCAGGCGTCGAAGTCGCCCACCACGCTGACGCGCTCGGCGTTTGGCGCCCAAACCGCAAACAAGACCCCGGCGATGCCATCCACCCAGCGGGGATGCGCGCCCAGCACCCGATAGGCGTGCAGATGGCGACCTTCGTTGAACAAGTGCAAATCGTACAGGCTCAACTGCGACGGAAAGCTATAAGGATCGTGATCCGTGAACTCGCGTCCCTCGGCGTCGGCCCGAGTCAGGCGATAATGGAGGGGCAGCAGGTTCGCCGCGCCGTGCCACTCGAAAAGATCGGTTTCCGCCACGCGCCGCAGGGATTGGCCGATATCGACCAGCCGGATCCCCCGAGCGCCGGGCCAAAACGCGCGGATGGTCGTCTGGTCGCCGCAGCCGTGACGGCCGAGCACCGCAAACGGATCCGGGTGGCGTCCCGCATGCAACAACTCGGCATCCTTGAGGATTGGTCCGCCACCGGCTGGAGCTTGGTTTGGAGTATCGTCGCTATTATCAGGGTACGTCATCAGGAAAGCCGATTTTGCCCCGAACGCCCAATCCCAGATCCGACCAGGGCACCGTAAGTGGCAATAAGCCGCGCTCGGAACCTACTATTAAACTATAAAATATTCAGCGCCGGCTCGCTGGCGCCACGATCGAGAAGCGGCCCCTAACCGAGCCGCTCGAACCCGATAACCGGAGAATCATAGCAGAGAGGGATATTAAACGCATGAGCGCCGCCATCACCTCACGTTTTGTCAGTCGCCTGACCCGGCAAACCCTCGCGCTGGTCCTCGCCGGTGGTCGTGGCAGCCGGCTCAAACAGCTCACGCTGTGGCGAGCCAAACCGGCGACCCCCTTCGGCGGAAAGTATCGGATCATCGATTTTCCGCTGTCCAACTGCATCAATTCGGGAATCCGGCGGGTTTGCGTGCTGACCCAGTACAAGGCGCATTCCCTGATCCAGCACATCCAGCGCGGCTGGGGTTTCCTGCGCGGCGAATTCGGGGAATTCGTGGAGCTGTTGCCGGCCCAGCAGCGCATCGACGAGTCGTCGTGGTATCGGGGCACCGCCGACGCCGTCTACCAAAATCTGGATATCATCCGCACCCACGAACCCGACTTCGTGCTGATTCTGGCCGGGGATCACATCTACAAGATGGATTACGGGCCGATGCTGGCGCACCACGTCGAAAGCAAGGCGGATGTCACGGTCGGCAGCGTCGAGGTACCGCGCGAGCGAGCTTGCGAGTTCGGCGTGCTCACGGTGAACGAACAGCACGAGGTGATCCGGTTCACGGAAAAGCCCAAGGAACCGGAAACCCTGCCCGGACGGGAAAACGTGGCGCTGGCTTCGATGGGGATTTACGTATTTAATACTCAATTCCTTTTCGAGCGGTTGATCGAGGACGCCGACTCGCCGACCTCCGGCCACGATTTCGCCAAGGATGTCCTGCCCCGACTGATCGGGCAGCACCGAGTCACGAGTTACCCGTTCCGCGACGTTCAAACCAAGGCGCAGAGTTACTGGCGCGACGTGGGAACCGTGGATGCGTTCTGGGAGGCGAACATGGAGCTGGTCGGCGTGGACCCGGAGCTGAACCTGTACGACGAGCACTGGCCGATCTGGACTTACCTGGATCAATCGCCTCCGGCCAAGTTCGTGTTCGACGACGAAGGCCGCCGAGGGATGGCGGTCGATTCGATGGTGGCGGAAGGTTGCATCATTTCCGGCGGTTACGTGAACCACTCGCTGCTCTTCTCGGGAGTGCAGGTCCATTCCTACGTGAAGTTGCGGGACGCGGTGGTGCTGCCGGGCGTCGATATCGGCCGCTACTGCCAGCTCGACCGAGTGATCATCGACCGGGCGTGCATCATCCCGCCCGGCACGGTGGTCGGCGAGAATCCCGAGGAGGACGCGCGGCGCTTTTACCGCACCGAAAAGGGCGTGGTGCTGATCACCCGCGAAATGCTGGGCCAGGAATCGCCGCGCGTCCGTTAAAGGAGTTCCGAGCGGCGCTGGCGCGGAATCCCAATTATACCCACCCTTACCAGGAGTTATCACGCATGAGCCAAGGCTCGCCATTCGACAGGCGGCGCGCGGGATTGCTGTTGCATCCGACCTCGCTCCCCGGAGGTTTCGACAACGGCGATCTGGGACCCGAAGCTTATCGGTTCGTGGATTTCATGGCCGCCTGCGGCTTCACGGTCTGGCAAACGCTGCCGCTGGGACCGCCGCACGACGATCTGTCGCCATACTCGGCGCAGTCGGCCCATGCCGGCAACCCGCGCCTGATCGCGCTGGAACCGCTGATCGAGGCGGGTTGGCTGAAGCCGGATGGAGGTCCGAGAACGGGCGAGGACGGCTGGACCTACCGGCAGCGACGATTGATCGAGGCCCGACAGGGCTTCGAAAAAGCGGGACAGGGGCGGGGAGAACACGCGGCGTTTCTGGACCGGCACCAACTCTGGCTGGACGATTTCGCCCTGTACCAAGCCATCCGCGCGGGCCGAGAGCGATCGGCTTGGTTCGACTGGCCGCGCGAACTTCGAGATCGGCATCCGGAAACGCTGGCGGCCATCCGCCGGCAATACGGCGAGAATATCGCCCAATGCCGGTTCGAGCAATTCCTGTTCTATCGGCAGTGGGCTGCTCTAAAGCAGTACGCGAACGAGCGGGGCATTCTGGTTTTCGGCGACATTCCGCTCTTCGTCGGCTACGACAGCGCCGACGTCTGGGCGCGGCGCGACTGTTTCCTGCTGGACGACGAGGGACGGCCGGAGGTGGTCGCCGGCGTGCCGCCCGACTATTTCTCGGCCACCGGCCAGTTGTGGGGCAATCCGCACTACGCTTGGGAGAAGATGCGGGCCGACGGGTTCCAATGGTGGAAGGAGCGCATCCGCACCCAACTGACCCAATTCGACCTGTTGCGCATCGATCATTTCCGGGGATTGGAAGCGTATTGGGAAATTCCGGCCAGCGCCGAGACCGCCGTGGCGGGACGCTGGCGCCTGGCGCCGGGCGACGAGCTGTTCCGAGCCTTGCGGACCGAGTTTGGCCGGTTGCCGCTGGTGGCGGAGGATCTCGGCATTATCACCCCGGAAGTCGAGGCGCTGCGGGACGCCCACGGCCTGCCGGGAATGAAGGTGCTTCACTTCGCCTTCGGCGGCGGGGCCGACAACCCGTACCTGCCGCACAATCACGTCCTCAATTCAGTGGTCTACACCGGCACCCACGACAACAACACGACGCTGGGCTGGTTCGAGGAGCTGGACGAGCGAACCCGCGCCCACCTGTTCGATTATCTCGGCGGCGATCCGAAACTGATGCCGGCGTTGCTGGCGCGGTGCGCCTTCGCTTCGGTGGCGCGACTGGCGGTGGTGCCGATGCAGGACGTGTTGGCGCTGGGCGGCGAGCATCGCATGAACCGACCGGGCGTCGCGGACGGCTGCTGGCGCTGGCGATTCCGCTGGGACCAAGTCGGATCGGGGGTGGCGGCGCATTACCGGCACTTGCTGGAACTGTACGGGCGGGTGTGAATGCGCATCGAGGCCGATCTGACCCTGGGCTTCACGGACGTTCTCATCCGGCCCAAACGCTCCACCCTGGGCAGCCGCGCCCAAGTGAGTTTGGCGCGGACCTTCAAGTTTCGCCACACCGGCCGGACGTGGACGGGCATCCCGATCATGGCGGCCAACATGGACACCGTCGGCACCTTCGCGATGGCGGCGGCCCTGTCCGAACTGGGTTTGTTCACGGCCACGCACAAGCATTATCCGGTGGAAGCGTGGGATGCGTTCGTAGCGACCTCATCCGGCGGCAACCAGCATCGGCTGGCGAACGTGGCGGTCAGCACCGGCATTCTCGATAGCGATCTCGCCAAGCTCGATCAAATCTTGGGACGCCATCCCGAATTGTCGTTCGTCTGCATGGACGTGGCGAACGGCTATTCGGAGCATTTCGTGGAGCAGATCGGCAAGGTCCGGGCTCGGCATCCCGACAAAATCATCATGGCCGGCAACGTGGTCACCGGAGAGATGGTGGAGCAATTGCTGTTGTCGGGCGCCGATATCGTGAAGGTCGGCATCGGGCCCGGTTCGGTCTGCACCACGCGAGTCAAGACCGGCGTGGGGTATCCGCAGTTGTCGGCGATCATCGAATGCGCCGACGCCGCCCATGGCCTGTCCGGTCAGATCATCTCGGACGGCGGTTGCACCTGTGCCGGCGATATCGCCAAGGCGTTCGGGGCGGGCGCCGATTTCGTGATGCTGGGCGGAATGCTGGCGGGGCACGACGAGGGCGGGGGCGAGATTCTGGAGCGGGACGGCCAGCGTTTCGTGCGGTTCTACGGGATGAGCTCCAAAACGGCCATGGAGAAATACAGCGGCGGGGTCGCCGAATACCGCGCCTCCGAAGGCAAAACCGTCACCGTGCCCTATCGGGGGCCGGTGGCGGAGACGATCAGGGATATTTTGGGCGGGCTGCGGTCGGCCTGCACCTACGTCGGCGCGAGCCAGTTGAAGGAATTGACCAAGCGCACCACCTTCGTGCGGGTGGCGGAACAACAGAATCCGATTTTTGAAGCGTAAGTTGAACCCATGATTTTGTCGGCCGATACGATCTGGAAACTTTTGGCCGTCGTCCGCGAACGGCAACCGCTGGTGCACAACATCACCAATTTCGTGGTGATGAACAATACCGCGAACGCGCTATTGGCCCTGGGCGCCTCGCCGGCGATGGTTCACTCCAGCGACGAGGTGGAGGATTTCGTCGCCATCAGCCAAGCGTTGGTGATCAATATCGGTACGCTGTATTCGGAACAGATCGCGGCCTGCAAGCTGGCGGCAATCAAAGCCAAGGCGGTGGGGGTACCGTGGGTTCTCGATCCGGTGGGCGCGGGTGCCACGCCGTACCGGCGGGCAGCGGCGAGCGCGCTGGCGCGTCTAGCGCCTAGCGTCATCCGGGGCAACGGTTCGGAAATTCTGACGCTGGCCGAACAGACGCAATCGGGACAGGGCAAGGGAGTGGATAGCTCGCACGGTTCGGAAGCAGCTCTGGATGCGGCGCGGCAACTGGCGACGGATGCCAAGGCCGCAGTGGCGATAACGGGGGCGGTGGACTACGTGACCGACGGTCGCCGAGTCGCCGCCATCGAGAACGGCCATCCCTTGATGACGCGCGTCACCGGCTTGGGTTGTTCGGCGACGGCGGTGATCGGGGCGTTTCTGGCCGTGGAACGGGATGCTTTCGCGGCGACGGTGGCGGCGCTGGCGGTGTTCGGCGTAGCCGGCGAGATCGCGGCTGCCCGGTCACCGGGACCGGGCAGCTTGCAGGTGGCGCTGCTGGATGCTTTGTATTTGCTCGATGAAGCGACGCTGGCGGCGAGGCTGCGGGCGACGATCCGCTGAGCCCGCATCCGCCGCGTTTTCAGACCGGCAATTCCGAGCTTCCCATCAGATACTCATCCACCGCACGGGCGCACTGCCGGCCTTCGCGGATCGCCCAGACCACCAGCGACTGCCCGCGCCGCATGTCGCCGGCCGCGAAGATTTTGTTGACCGAAGTCTGGTAGTCGTCGGTGCTGGCGCGGATGTTATCCCTTTCATCCAGGGCGACACCCAAGTCCTTCAGCATCCCCTCATGCACGGGATGAACGAAACCCATGGCCAGCAACACCAGATCGGCCTCGATCTCGAACTCGCTGCCGGGCACTTCGGCCATGATCTGCCGCCCGTTGCTTTCGCGCCATTCCTGCCGCACGATTTGAATCGCTTTCACCTGGCTGTCCTGGCCGAGGAACTGTTTGGTGGCGACCGCCCAATCGCGCTCGCAGCCTTCCTCGTGAGAGGAAGAGGTGCGCAGCTTCAGCGGCCAATTCGGCCAGGTCAAGAGCTTGTTCTCGTGCAACGGCGGTTTCGGCATGATTTCCAGTTGGGTCACCGAACGCGCGCCGTGGCGGACGGAAGTGCCGACGCAGTCGGAGCCGGTATCGCCGCCGCCGATGACGACCACATTTTTGTCCGTGGCGAGAATTTCCTCGGCGACGATTTTCTGTCCGGCCACCCGGCGGTTTTGCTGGCTCAGGAAATCCATGGCGAAATGGATGCCGCGCAATGCGCGGCCCGGCACGTTCAGGTCGCGCGGTTGTTCGGAACCGCCCGCCAGCACCACCGCGTCGAACTCGGCCAGCAGCGAGCGGGCCGGAATGTCGGCGCCGACATGGCTGTTGGGCCGGAACTCGACGCCCTCGGCCCGCAGTTGTGCCAACCGACGGTCGATCAACCACGCTTCCAGCTTGAAGTCGGGGATGCCGTAGCGGAGCAGGCCGCCGATGCGATCATTTTTCTCGAACACCACCACGGCATGACCGGCGCGGGCCAATTGCTGGGCGCAGGCCAAGCCGGCGGGACCGGAGCCGATCACGGCGACCCGCTTGCCGGTGCGGTGGGCAGCGATTTGCGGCACCACCCAGCCTTCCGCCCAGCCTTTGTCGATGATGGCGCACTCGATGTCCTTGATCGTCACGGGCGAATCGTTGAAATTCAAGGTGCAGGAGGCTTCGCACGGCGCCGGACAAATTCGCCCGGTGAACTCCGGGAAGTTGTTGGTGGAGTGGAGAACCTCCAACGCCTCGCGCCAGTTGCCGCGATACACCAGATCGTTCCAGTCGGGAATGATGTTGTGAACCGGGCAGCCGCGATGGCAGTACGGTATCCCGCAGTCCATGCAACGGGCGGCCTGCTCGCGGACGGTGGGCTCCGGCAAGGCCGCGACGAAGTCGCGAAAGTGGGTGATCCGCTCCGCGATCGGCGCGTAGCCGTGCTCGTGGCGGGCGATTTCCAAAAAACCGGTCGGCTTACCCATATCTCAAGCTCCCATGGCCAGGCCGGCCTTCTCGTCGTGACGGGCGGCGCGGGCTTTGGCCTGCATGTCCTGCAACGCCCGCCGATAGTCCAGCGGCATGATCTTCACGAATTTCGGCAGAAACTCCCGCCAGTGCTCCAGCACCCGGTGGGCGGGTTCGCTGCCGGTGTGCAAGTAGTGGCGGGCGACCAGGATCTGCAAGCGCCGGGCGTCGTGGCGCAGCATGTCTTCCGGCAACTCGGCCTGGGCCAGCCCGCTCCAGTCGTCGCGCAGGACGCGGACGTTGAGGGTTTCCTCGGTGTCGTTCAGCGGTTCCAGCGCGACCATGGCCTTGTTGGCGCGGCGGGCGAAATCGCCGGTTTCGTCCAGCACGTAGGCGATGCCGCCGCTCATGCCGGCGGCGAAGTTGCGGCCGGTTCGACCCAGCACCACCACCACGCCGCCGGTCATGTACTCGCAGCCGTGATCGCCGGTGCCCTCCACGACGGCCAAGGCACCGGAGTTGCGCACGGCGAAGCGCTCGCCGGCCACGCCCCGGAAATAGCATTCGCCGGCGATGGCGCCATACAGCACGGTGTTGCCGACGATGATGTTTTCCTCGGCGCACAGGCGGCTGGCCGGGGAGGGGCGGACGACGATCCGGCCGCCGGAGAGACCCTTGCCGACGTAGTCGTTGGCTTCGCCGGTGAGATCCAAGGTCACGCCGTGGGCCAAGAAAGCGCCGAAGCTCTGGCCGGCGGTACCGGTCAGGCGAACGTGGATGGTGTCGTTCGGCAAGCCGGCATGGCCGTAGCGGAGCGCGACTTGGCCGGAGAGCATGGCGCCGACGGTGCGATCGGTGTTGCGCACCGGGGTTTCGATGCGCACCGGCTGGCGGGTTTCCAAGGCGGGCTGGGCTTGGGCGATCAGCCGATGATCCAGCACGTTGCCGAGGCCATGATCCTGCCGCTCGCAGCGGTGGGTGGCGACGCCGGGCGCGGCGGGGGGGACGGCCAGCAAGCGGGTGAAGTCCAGCCCGCGCGCTTTCCAGTGGTGGATGGCCCGCCGCATGTCGAGCCGGTCGGCGCGACCGATCATCTCGTCGAAGGTGCGGAAACCGAGCTGGGCCATCAGCTCGCGGACCTCTTGGACCAAGAAGGTGAAGAAGTTGATGACGTGGGCCGGTTGACCGGGGAAGCGCTTGCGCAGTTCCGGGTCCTGGGTGGCGACGCCGACCGGGCAGGTGTTGAGGTGGCATTTGCGCATCATCACGCAGCCGGCGGCGATCAGGGCGCCGGTGCCGAAGGCGAACTCGTCGGCGCCGAGCAGCGCGCCGGTCACCACGTCGCGACCGGTGCGCAGGACGCCGACCACCTGGACGGAGATGCGCCCGCGCA
>RRZU011927757.1_pt1 | contig 19436 bp, 15 predicted proteins | sample 2165561 | NCBI WGS metagenome assembly RRZU01 (sample SAMN10456909, study PRJNA506462) | wastewater metagenome | isolation source: wastewater sludge | place: USA: Moscow, Idaho | reverse complement strand
TTAACTGTTTTAGGCTCTCCTGATTTGCCTTTGGAACCTAAAACAGTAACTGTTTTTTCTTGACCTTCAGCAATGATTTTTACTTTTTTTTCATCCTCATGGGTTTTAGCTTTATAGTCATTATCAGATTGATAATCTACAATTCCTTTTACCGTTGGGTCAGGAAATACAAATCGCATTTCACCGATACTATATAAAGAACGCATCATTAGGGGCTGTACATCATCTTTAGTGACTTTCCCTTCTAATTTATCGGCCATTCGCATAAAATCCCCTTCAAAAGGCGTTTGAATCGTGTAAGTGGCTCCTGTAGTATTGATATTTATGGCTCCGTCAGTATATTTATTTAAGGAAAATAAAACATTATGGATGTTTTGTACTTCGCCTTCTTTCAAAAAATGTTCATGACGCCCGCTATCTCCGGCTTCTACAATTTTTAAATATACAATTCCCTTTGGGTCAGGTTTGATATATTCTTTGGCTCCCATAATAAAATTTTCATATTCTACTTCAAATGGTGTGTCAGCGAACTTTCCAGAAATACTGAAATTATTATTGGTAGCTGGAGAAAGCAATACTTGTTTTTCAAAAACCCTGCGTTTCATTTCACCTTTATATTCACCATCAGCAAAAATAGTCAGAAAGGTTTTGTCTGAAAATATTTGATTTTCTGAAGCGCCTTCGCGAATAGGCATCATTCCTTCAAAACTGATGTAACGCGTTACAAAAGCACCCGTAATAATGAAGATAAAAGACAAGTGGAGTAATAAAGTAGCCCATTTTTCCTTCTTCAAAAGCTGGTAACGCTTTATATTTCCGATAAAATTGATTAGGAAAAACACGTGAATGGCTTCAAACCACCAGGCATTATAAATTAGAATTTTTGAAGTATCGGTATTGTATTTACTTTCGATAAAAGTTCCAGCAGCCATCGCTACGGCATAAGAAATAAATAAAAAGGCCATTAATCGGGTAGAAAACAAAAAAGAAAATATTTTTTTATCCATTTTTATGGGATTATGTTTTGTAAAAGTTCCAAAAGTACTCAAAAATGTTGACTCCTATATTCTTCCACTTGTTAATTAAATCCAAAATTAAACATCTGTAATAAACTTTGAAAAGTTTCTTTTTAAAGCTAAAACCAATTTTCTATTTGTGTCAATTTCAACTAAGCCACTCTTAAAGACTTTCTGCCCATCGTACTGCTTGGCAGACTTAAAGTCTGCACAATTCAAAACATAATGTTCAACACTAATTTTACTAATTACCACGAAATAATTTGTAAAAATTAGTATAATTTGTGTTTGATTTTTTTAGAAGCTAAAAGCGAAATGCACTAAAGTGCCTAGTTTTAAACTATATTTTAGACCAATAAAACTCTTAATATTTTTTTGCTAATTTTGTCCCATGGTCAAAGTAGTCATTATTGGTTCCGGAAATGTAGCGCAGCATTTAATTGTCGCTTTTCAAAATGCTCAAAATTCAGGAACAGAAATCGAATTGGTTCAGGTATATTCCAGACAAACAGCAAGTGTTGCTCACCTACTCGGTTTGGAACAACTCACCAATAATTTAGATGATTTGGCGGAAGCCGACCTATATATTATAGCGGTTTCGGATGATGCGATTGCAGCGGTTTCTTCGCAACTTCCGTTTAAAAATCGTTTGGTCGTGCATACTTCCGGAGGTGTTGCGCTGAATGTTTTAAATGATGACAACCGAAAAGGCGTTTTTTATCCATTGCAAAGCTTTACCAAGAATAAGCCGATTGATTTCAAAACCATTCCGATTTGTTTAGAAAGTGAAAATGCTACTGATTATCAATTATTGGATAAAGTAGCCAAAACAATTTCTGATACCGTTTTCGCAATCAATTCAGAACAACGAAAAGCCTTGCATGTGGCGGCCGTATTTGTCAATAATTTTACAAATCATTTGTACCAAATAGGTCAAGAAATTTGCCTGGAAAATAAAGTTCCTTTCGAAATTTTGAAACCATTAATTGCTGAAACCGCAGATAAAATAATGGTGCTTTCTCCAAAAGAAGCCCAAACTGGTCCTGCAAAACGCAATGATACTGCAACTATTGAAGCCCATGAAGCTTTTTTATCACAGAAAAATCATTTAAATATTTATAAAACACTAACACAATCAATACAAGAGAATGGCAAAAAGTTATAAAGAAATAATGAACGATATCACTACATTTGTTTTTGATGTCGATGGCGTACTAACCGATAGTTCTGTTTTTGTTACCAATGAAGGAGAAATTCTTCGTACCATGAATATTCGCGATGGATATGCCATGAAAGCTGCAGTAGAAAGCGGTTATAATGTTTGTATTATTTCAGGCGGAAGCAATGAAGGTGTTCGGGTTAGGCTCCGAAATCTTGGTATCACCGACATTTATTTGGGTACACCCGATAAAGTAGAAACCTTTGATGAATATACGGATGTGTACCAAATAAACCCAGAGCATGTTTTGTACATGGGCGATGACATTCCAGATTATCACGTTATGAAATTAGTGGGATTACCAACTTGTCCTCAGGATGCAAGTCCAGAAATCAAAGCTATTTCCAAGTATATTTCGCATAAAAATGGAGGAAAAGGTGCGGCAAGAGAGGTCATTGAACAAGTAATGAAAGCACAAGGAAAATGGATGAAACATTTTGACGGGAAACATGATTAGTGGTTACTGATTACTAAAAAACGGAACGCTAAATATGAAGTTTCTAAAACTAATACGATACCAAAACATACTCCTGCTCGCTTTCATGCAGCTTATTTTTAGGTATGTTTTTTTTCAATCTCAGGATATTCCTTTGGCATTAGCCGATTGGCAATATGGATTATTTGTTTTATCAACGGTTTTGATTGCTGCTGGTGGCTACGTCATCAATAATATTTTTGATCAACACACAGATACAATCAATAAACCCAATACAGTTGTTATAGGCAAAAGCATTTCGGAAACTCAAGGATATAATATCTATATTGCACTGACGGCTACTGGTGTGAGCATCGGTTTTTATTTGTCAAATGTTATAGCGAAACCGGGTTTTGCTACTATTTTCATTTTGATTGCCGCAACGCTTTATTTATATGCCACAAGTTTAAAACAAATGATGCTCATTGGCAATATAATGGTGGCTTTGTTGCTTTCATTTAGTGTGGTTATCATTGGAATTTTTGATTTATTCCCAACTATTCATGAAGGAAATCAGCAGCAAATGGCCAATCTGTTTTCGATACTTTTAGATTACACTATATTTGCTTTTATGATTAATTTGCTTCGGGAAATTGTTAAAGATATTGAAGATGTAGATGGCGATTATAACATGGGAATGAATACGTTACCTATTGCAATAGGAAAATCAAGAGCTACAAAAATAGTTTTTGTATTGAGTTTTATTCCTCTTCTACTTATTCTGCATTACATTTACAATTACTTGTTCGGCTTACTATTTGTAACGCTATATTTGTTGTTTTTTGTTGTTGCGCCACTCCTGTATTTCACCATTAAAATAGGTGCGGCTACATCCAAAAAAGAGTTCCATAATTTGAGTTTGCTTTTAAAATGGATTTTGTTATTTGGAATTTTGTCAATTGTTGTTATTAGTATAAATATGAACTATAATGCTTAGAAATAAATTAGAAAAATACACCTTGATTTTGGCTTCGGGTTCACCAAGACGCCAACAGTTTTTCAAGGATTTAGACTTGGATTTTGAAATTCGATTAAAAGAAGTTGAAGAAGTTTATCCTCCAGAATTAAAAGCGCAGGAAATCACTAATTATTTGGCTGCATTGAAAGCCAATGCTTTTGAAGGAGAATTAAAACCAAATGAAATTCTTATCACCAGCGACACGATTGTCTGGCATAACGACGAGGCTTTGGGTAAACCAAAAGACGAACAAGATGCTTATGAAATCTTAAAATCATTATCGAATGCTACGCATCAAGTAATCACTTCAGTTTGTTTTAAAACCAATGAAAAAGTAGCAGTTTTATATGAAATAACCAAAGTTACCTTCAACGAATTAAGTGAGGAATCAATTTGGTATTATTTGGAAAATTATAAACCGTACGATAAAGCGGGTGCATACGGGATTCAAGAATGGATTGGTTTTATAGGAGTTTCAAAAATTGAAGGTTCCTACGCCAATGTAATGGGAATGCCCACGGATAAAGTATACGAATATTTAAACAATTTAACCTAACTGTACTATTAAAATGGCATTACTTTACGAATATATTAGAGAATTAATTGCTACTGGAATCTTAGTGATTTTGCTAGTTTTATTGCGAATGATTTCAACAAAACTGGTAAGAAACTACGCCAAATCGCACGAAACTATAGAGCACCGAACTAATTTAGTCATCAAATACATCCATTTATTTATAAATACTTTGGCCATCACAGCTTTAATAATAATTTGGGGTGTTCAAGCGAAAGATATTATTATTGCGTTTTCTTCTATCGTAACAGTTGTAGGTGTTGCTATGTTTGCACAATGGTCAATTTTGAGTAACATTACTTCTGGTGTTATTTTGTTTTTTTCTTTTCCATTTAAAATTGGAGATATTATAAAAATACATGATAAGGATTTTCCAATTGAAGCCGAGATTGTAAATATTGGCGCTTTTCATGTTTTCTTAAAAACAGATGATGGGGAACAAATAATTTATCCTAACAATTTGCTTTTGCAAAAGGGAATCTCCATTCTAAAAAATCATTTTAAAAATAATGAATTCGTAGATTAATTCATAACTTTAGGCATACCTAGATTACGTTCTATAAGACTGTCAATTAGAACGTGATAATTATACAACTTTTGATAAAAAAAATGTAATACTCTAAATTTTAAAGTATCAGATATTTGTCCGTTGAATAGTAGTTTGTTTATGCTACAAAACAAAAAAAAATGAATGACACCCTAAAACTTCCGTTTTACGCTAAACTCACGCTGACTCTATTAGGCTTAATTGCTATTGTTTTTATTTTTTACATTGGTAAGGACATATTGACCCCTATAATGATGTCATTTTTGTTTGCCATCTTATTGTATCCAGTAGTTCAGTTTTTTAATTTAAATCTTCGATTTCCTCATGTATTGGCTGTAATGTTGGCAGTAATACTGTTTGTTTTAATTTTTATAGCTCTTTTTGCATTCTTATCTTTTCAGATTAGTGATTTTGTCAATGATTTTGATAAAATAAAAAGTAATATTACCATTCATCTCACTAATATTCAAGAATATATCAGAGACAATTTTCATTTGAGTTCTAATGAACAAAAACAATACATTGATAAAGCTACTAAAGATTCGATGGAAAAAGGAAAAGAAATCATTGGAACAACCCTGATGTCATTTACGGACACTTTGGTCAATTTAACTTTAATTCCAATTTACACTTTTTTAATACTTTTATACAGAACTCATTTTTTACTGTTTTTGTCCAAATTATTTAATAAAGAAAACCACGAACAACTAAAGGATATTTTAACAAATGTTAGATTAGCCATCAACAGTTATATTGTGGGTTTAATTATCGAGATGTTTTTAATTTCTCTAATGACAACGCTTGGGTTTATGCTAATAGGTGTTAAATATGCAATTTTACTAGGCATAATCACCGGAATTTTAAATTTGATTCCTTACATCGGAATTCTATTTGCTGGTATTTTAAGCATTGTTGCTTCGCTTACAGGTTCGCCTGATTTATCTGTAATTATTGGAGTTATTGTGGTTACAACTGTAGTTCAGCTAATTGATAATAATATTATTGTGCCGCTGATTGTAAGCTCCAAAGTAGAAATAAACGCATTTGTATCAATTATCGGAATTATTATTGGTGGCGCAATTGCTGGAATTTCAGGAATGTTTTTAGCACTTCCGATTCTTGCTATTTTAAAAGTAATTTTTGACAGGATTGAATCTTTAGAACCTTGGGGATACCTGATGGGCGACCATTTGCCCAAAACCTATACATGGCGTAATATTAAATTACCACTTTTTGATTCAGACGAACTTTCTGAAAAAAACAAAATAAACACAACTGTTGTTGTTCAGGAATTTACTGAAAATGACAGTGCTAAAACTGATGATTAGATTTTAAAATTCGGATGTAGTAGTTGTGGCTTCGTTTGTTACCAACTAGAAAGTATAAAATCCTCTTTTTGTTTCGTTAATACTGTTTTAAAATTATTTTTTTACCATGTTTAAAAAACAAAAACTGATTCTATTTCTTTTGACATTCTGCTTCTGGCAGCTTGTCTTTGCACAGGTAAAAGAAACCAAAAAAGATTCTTCAGAGGTTTATAACCAAATTCAAACGTATTCCAAAAAAAACAAATTCACTAAGCTAGTCCACAAATTAGTTTTTAGACCCGTCAATGTAAAAACAAAAAAAACTAAAGTAATCCCAAAAAGATACACAAAGTTTGAAGGTAAGATTATAAGAAACATAAATATAGTTACTTTAGATCCATTTGGTTATTCTGAAATTGATACAACCCGAAAACCTAAAAATTGGGCTGAACGATCCGGAAACAGAATCCATATTAAAACGAAAAACCTTGCGATTAGAAATTTATTACTAATCCAAAAAAACAAACCACTGGATTCCTTGCTAGTAAAAGAATCCGAACGTTTGATAAGAATGCAACGATATATCAGTAGGGTTGATATTACGCCGCAATTGATTCCTAAAAACCAGGATTCCGTAGATATATTTATTCGTGTTTTAGATTCGTGGAGTATCATTCCAAAAGGTTCTATTTCAAGTTCAAGATCTAATTTTGAACTCAATGACCGAAATATTTTAGGTTCTGGTCATGAATTTAATAATAAATTCAAAAACAGATTCAGCGATAGAAAAAGTGCTTATAGTTTAGCCTATACTATTCCTACTATCAAAAACACTTTTATAAAAACTACGGTTAGTTATAGCATAGATTTAGAAGACTATTATAGCAAAAGCATTAATTTTGACCGTCCGTTTTATTCTGCATTTACAAAATGGGCTGGAGGTGTCTATTTTGACCAACAATTTAGAAAAGATTCTCTCGCAGATTCTAACGCTGTATTTGCCAATCAAAATTTCAAACACAATTCACAGGACTTGTGGCTGGGGCATGCTTTTACTATTTTAAAAGGAAATTCAGAAAGTGTCAGAACTACAAATTTAGTGGTAGCAGGCCGTTTTTTGAATGTAAACTACTTGGAGAGTCCCTCAATTGAGTATGATCCGACTAATTTTTATTCAGACGAAAAATTTTCGCTCATAGGAATTGGTATTACTTCTCGTAAGTTCGTTCAAGACCATTATATTTTCAATAATGGCATTATCGAGGATGTACCTATTGGGAAAATATTTGGGATAACTTCCGGTTATCAATATAAAAACAATTTTGGGCGCTACTATTTTGGAGCTAGGGCCGCTTTCGGGAATTTTTACAAATGGGGATTTCTAAGTGCTAATTTTGAATTAGGAACTTTTCTGAAAAAATCAAATACCAAACAAACTGCTTTTTCGTTTCAGGCTAACTATTTTACGAGTTTAATTAGTCTTGGAAAATGGAAATTACGACAGTTTATCAAACCTCAATTCATTATTGGTTTCAATCGTGTGAATATTATTGGTGATAACCTTACTATTAATGAAAATTACGGTATTCAAGGATTTAACAGCCCTGAATATGGAACCGAAAAAGCAATACTAACTTTCCAAACTCAGGCCTATGCGCCATGGAATCTTTGGGGTTTTCGATTAAATCCATATTTCAACTATTCAATTGCAATGCTTGGAAATGCTAAAAAAGGATTATTAGAAAACAAAGCATATTCAAAAATTGGTGTTGGATTTATTATAAACAATGACTTTTTAATTTTTAAATCTTTTCAAATTTCCCTTTCGTATTACCCATCTATTCCGGGTGAGGGACATAATATTTTTAAAACAAACTCTTTTGAAACTACTGATTTTGGATTTCAGGATTTTGAATTAGCAAAACCTCGCACCGTAATTTACAAATAACAAACAGTGATTTTTACAATCTTCTTTATTTGTTTTAAACAACTGCAAATCATATAGTTAAACAAACACTATCATAGTCAACAATGTGAATTATACAAGTAAATACTATAATTCTATAAGATTTCAAAAGGAATTAATGTATACTTTTATTGTGTTAAAATTAATATCTAAAACCCAAAAGAAATGAAAAAAGTCACCTTTTATTTAATGATGATAGTAATGTCATTAAGTATTGTTCCAACGCAAATGTTAGCTGCTGAAAAAAATCCAACTTCAGTTTCAAACACTCCAAAAGAAGTTCCTGCAGAAGTTAAAGTATTGCTTAATCGTCTTGACGAAATAAAGTCAATGGACAAATCTTCATTGAATTCAGCAGAAAAAAAAGAATTACGTAAAGAAGTTCGTGCGATTAAAGCTGAATTAAAATCAACAGGAAATGGTGTTTATTTATCTGTTGGTGCTATTATCATAATTATTCTTTTATTGATTCTTCTTTTGTAAGCAAAGCAACAAAAGACAAAAAAATTAAAAAGGAAACGAAATCGAATTGTTTCCTTTTTTTATGCAAGGAAATAACACAATTAAATGTTAACTAATTGACCTTGGCACAGTTGTTGGCTTTGCCATAAAAGAAATAAAATGATAACGGCAAATTGCTATATCGTAATTAATAATTAAAATCTAAAAAAATGAAAACATTGAAATTAATCATTGCTGGAATGATACTTTTGGTTTCCAATAACACGATGCAAGCCCAAGTTTCGGTCAATGTAAATATAGGCAGTCCTCCAGCATGGGGACCAGTAGGATATTCATCCGTAGATTATTACTATTTACCAGATATTGAAGCGTATTACGATATAAGAGCCTCTCAATTTATTTATTTTGGTAGAGGAAAGTGGATTCGCTCTAGAAACCTGCCTTATCACTACAGAAACTACAATTTATATAATGGTTACAAAGTAGTTTTAAATGACTACCATGGTTCAAGACCATACAACCACTTCAAAAGTCATAAAGTAAAATATTACAAAGGATACAAAGGAAAACCTCAAAAAACAATAGGAGTAAGAAAGAATGTAGATCCTAAAAAAACATATAACAATAGAAATCAAAAAAATGATAAAGGAAATAAAAGGTATGAAAAAGAAAATAAAGGGCATGGCAAGGACAAACACTAAATCCTAGCTAACCTATTGAAATTCAGAACCTCAAATCGAGGTTCTTTTTTTTTATAGAAAAGCAAAACTTAGATTAAATGTTAAAAAAAACTTAATTATTACGCATTGGCACAGTTGTTGAAAATCTTCAAATAGAAATATATAAAAGCCCTAAAATAAATAATTACAATTAAATTTAAAGAAAATGAGAACACTAAAATTAATCGCCGCCGCAATCATGCTTTTTGCAGCCAGTACAACACAAGCACAAGTTTCTGTAAATTTAAACATTGGTACTGCTCCATCTTGGGGACCTGTAGGACACATAGAAACAGAATATTACTATTTGCCAGATGTTGAAGCTTATTATGATATCAGAGCTACCCAATTTATTTATTTTGGTGGAGGACGATGGGTTCGTTCCAGACATTTACCTTATCGCTATAGAGATTATGATTTGAATCGTGGTTACAAAGTAGTATTAAATGATTATCATGGTGCAAGACCCTATAACCACTTCAAAAGCCACAAAGTAAAATATTACAAAGGATATAACGGAAGAGACCATAGAAATATGGGGTATAACAATAACCGTAGAGTGTATGTTGACCAAAGAGGGAATGACAATCATAGGAGATATGATAAACACAGAGAATACAACAAACATGATAACCGAAATAAAGGACATAATAAAGGACACGGAAATAGAAACGACCATGGAAATGACCGTGATAGAGATTAATCACACGATTGTTTAAAAAGGAGAGAGAGAATATCAATTTTGGTATTCTCTCTCTTTTTATTAAAGAAAACCCAAAATATTTTAGAAAAAAATTATTTAATTCCTACATTTGAAGCTATTGCAAATTAAATCTATGAAAATGCCTAAAAAATACGTATCGGTTATTTTAATATTTCTTCTATGCTGCCAAATAACAAATGCGCAACAACCTCAAAAACCAAATGCTGTTGAAATTTACAATCAAATCCAAAAGCTCAATTTTTTAGGTTCAGTTCTGTACATTGCGGCACATCCAGATGATGAAAATACCCGATTAATTTCTTATTTATCCAATGACCAAAAGGCGAGAACGGGCTATTTGTCTTTGACACGCGGCGACGGTGGTCAAAACTTAATAGGAACTCAATTGCGGGAGTTATTAGGTGTGGTAAGAACCCAAGAGCTTATTGAAGCCCGAAAAATTGACGGAGGAGAGCAGTTTTTTTCCCGAGCCAATGATTTTGGATTTTCAAAAAACCCTACCGAAACACTAGAAATCTGGGACAAAGAGAAAGTACTAGCAGACGTTATTTGGGCCATCAGGAAATTTCAACCCGATGTAATCGTCAATCGTTTTGATCATCGTTCGCCCGCAACCACACACGGACATCATACAGCATCGGCAATGTTGAGTGTCGAAAGTTTTGAACTCGCTAACAACCCCACTATTTTTCCTGAACAATTAAAATTTGTAAAGCCTTGGCAAACCAAACGCCAGTTTTTCAATACCTCTTGGTGGTTTTATGGAAGTGTCGAAAAATTCAATGCTGCTGATAAAACGAATTTAATTGCCCTGCAAACTGGGGTTTATTATGCTGGATTGGGGAAATCAAATCAGGAAATAGCAGCATTAAGTCGCAGTTGTCATCAATCACAAGGCTTTGGAAGTACTGGTGTGCGTGGCGAAGAAACGGATTATTTAGAGTTTATAAATGGAGTTGCTTTAAAAGAAAAAAAATCACTTTTTGAAGGAATTGATACCTCTTGGAACCGAGTAAGAGGAGGAAAACCCATTGGAGATTTATTGACTACTATAGCAGCTGAATTCGACCATAATAATCCTTCGGCAAGTATTCCAAATTTGGCGAAAGCCTACTCGATGATGAAAGCTTTGGACGAAAATCATTGGGCACCGTTGAAATCCGAAGCCATAAAAGAAATTATAGCATCCTGTTCCGGTTTGTATCTTGAAGCTGTAGCTCAAAATCAGGAGGCAACTCCCGGAAGCACTATTAAGCTGAAACTCGAAGCCATTAACCGAAGTTCAGCGCCAATACAATTATTGAGCGTGACCACCTTACCAGAACAAATAAATACCCCACAAAATCGCGTATTAAAAAATAATATTCTAAATACTATAAATTTAGACCTAAAATTACCTGAATCAATTAGCTACACACAACCGTATTGGTTAAGAGAAAATGGGACCGATGGGATGTATGCCGTAAATCAACAGTTAAACATAGGGATTCCGGATATTATTCGCGAAACTAAAGTGGTATTTAACGTTCAAACCAACGGAATAGAACTCCCATTTGAGCGAACGGTAGTTTATAAATACACTGATGATGTAAAAGGCGAAGTGTATAATTATCTCGACATCGTTCCTGAGGTTACCACTTCGATTATAGACAAAGTATTGCTTTTTAAAGACACGAAAATTAAATATGTAGGCGTAAAAATCAAAGCTGGTAAGGATGCTGTAAAAGGAAATTTACAACTTGAATTACCTCAAAATTGGGGTGTTTCTCCAAAATTAATTCCTTTTACTATTGAAAAAAAGGGAGCGGAGCAAATTGTTTATTTTGAAGTAACAGCACCGAATAAATCTGATGAAGCAACAGCCAAAAGTATAGCTATCATTGGTAATAAACGATTTGACAAAGAACAAATCATCATTAATTATGACCACATTACGAAACAGCAGGTTTTAAAATCGGCGGAAGCCAAATGCATCAAAACGGATTTAAAAACTAATCAAGAGAGAATTGCCTACATTATGGGTGCCGGAGATGAAGTTCCTAGCAGTTTGACTCAATTAGGATACGCAGTAACGCTACTTAAACCCGAAGAAATAACACCTGAAAAATTAGAGAGGTTTGATGTGGTTATGACTGGTGTTCGTGCCTACAATACCGTTGCAGCATTAGCAAATAAGCAAAATATTCTTTTTGATTTTGTAAAAGGTGGCAAAACAATGCTCGTTCAGTACAATACTGCTGGTGACCTTGTAACTGAAAATATTGCTCCTTATCCATTGAAATTATCCCGTGACCGCGTAACCGAAGAAGATGCCGAAGTTCGGTTTTTAGCACCAAACCATCCCGTTTTGAATTTTCCAAACAAAATTACTGCTAAAGATTTTCAAGGTTGGAAACAAGAGCAAGGATTGTATTACCCGAACGAATTTGATAAAGCCTTCACTCCTATTCTGTCTTCAAATGACAAAGGCGAAAGCCCTAAAAACGGTGCTTTGTTGATTGCTCCCTTCGGAAAAGGACACTACATTTATACCGGCTTAAGTTTTTTTAGAGAATTACCCGAAGGCGTTACCGGTGCTTATAAATTAATTTCAAATATCATTTCGTTACAATCATCTGAAAAAATTCCTGTTCAAAAAATCAAGCCCTAAACCAATCAAAAATGGCAACAAAAAAAATAAAAACCTGGACGAAGAATTATACTTGGGTGCTTGTAGCTAATGCTATATACATTTTAATCTTTTGTCTTATCATGAAATTATACTCGTAAATTATGCAATTATTTGATTGGATTATTCTTATAGTCACTTTACTGTTCATTGTAATTTATGGTGCTTGGAAAACTAAAGGAAGTAAAAACGTAGAAGACTTTATTTTGGGTGGCAACGAAACACCTTGGCACATTGTTGGACTTTCTGTTATGGCAACACAAGCCAGTGCAATTACATTTCTCTCCACTCCGGGGCAAGCCTATCATGACGGAATGGGATTTGTACAGTTCTACTTTGGATTGCCCATTGCTATGGTGGTAATTTGCATCACATTTATCCCTTTGTACCACAAATACAAAGTATATACGGCTTATGAATATCTCGAAAAAAGATTTGATTTAAAAACCCGTTCTCTTGCTGCTGTTCTTTTCTTGTTCCAAAGAGGGTTAGGAACTGGATTGACCATTTATGCGCCAGCGATTATTTTATCGGCAATATTGGGCTGGAATCTTACTTACATGAATATAGTTATTGGTGTATTGGTTATCGTTTATACCTTTTCAGGAGGTACAAAAGCAGTCAACGTAACTCAAAAACAGCAAATGTTTGTGATTATGTCCGGGATGTTCATTACCTTTTTTCTGATCTTGCGTTACTTGCCTAATGACATGACCTTTACCAGTGCTTTGCATATTGCTGGTGCAAATGACAAAATGAACATTGTTAATTTTTCTTTTGATCCAGAAGAAAAATATACTTTTTGGAGCGGAATTACAGGAGGGTTTTTCTTGGCATTGGCTTATTTTGGCACTGACCAATCGCAGGTAGGGCGTTATTTATCAGGAAGATCCGTTAAGGAAAGCCAAATGGGATTGATTATGAATGGGCTTTTAAAAGTACCCATGCAGTTCTTCATTTTACTTACTGGAGTGATGGTTTTTGTTTTTTTTCAATTCAATCCTGTTCCGTTAAATTTTAATCCAAATAACAAGGCCATGATTGAAAAATCAGCATACAAAGGCGAATACAATGCTTTGGAGAAAAAATTAGACGATTTATCTGAAGATAAAAAAGTGATTAATCTGTTGTACATCGATCAGCTCAATCAAGATTATGACAATCCTACTTTAAGAAAAGAGTTGGTCACTTTGTCTAATAAAGAAAAAGATTTACGAGATCGCGCCAAAGAAATCATTCTTAAAGCAGATAGCAACAGTGAGACTAATGATAAAGATTATGTGTTTTTTCACTTTATTCTAAATTATTTACCCAAAGGACTTATTGGTTTATTACTGGCAGTTATCATTTCGGCAGCAATGTCATCTACCGCTTCAGGACTAAATGCGCTGGCGTCTACAACTGCGATTGATATTTACAAACGCAATGTGAAAGTAGAAAAATCAGAAAGACATTATCTTAATGCGACCAAGTTTTTCACCTTATTATGGGGAATTATCGCCATCCTTTTTGCATGTATCGGAACACTTTTTGAAAATTTAATTCAATTGGTAAACATCATTGGTTCCATATTTTACGGAACTGTATTGGGAATTTTCCTCGTTGGTTTTTACCTTCATAAGGTGCAGTCTAAGGCTATTTTTTATAGTGCGGTAGTCAGTCAGATTACTATTTTTATTATTTACTATTACGCCATTTATATTTTCCCGAGTGGCCAGGAAAAACTGGGCTATTTATGGCTGAATTTCATCGGAGCAATGTTAACGATTGTGATTTCGTTACTATTGCAATGGACCATTTTCAGAAAACAAAAAGCAATCATGGTGTAATTTAAATTAGTATTCCTGTTTTATTTTAAAGACAAAATAACGTCTCGATTTGAGAATGCAGCCCATTTTTCTATAAACCACTATAGACTAAAAGTCGATAGATTGGGTTGACAGACTTATAGTTGGCACGGTTGAAAACGTACTATTTAACACTAAATCAAATCGTTTTAAACGATACTTGAAACGAATAGAGAAAGTGGATTCAAATTAAAAATCCCTCAAAAGTTAGAAACAGTTGAGGGATAATTTTAGAATATGGATCTCTTATTTATTTGCCATCTACATAATCTTGTAAATAACTAAATCTGGGAGTCAGCTTTCCTTTCTCAGTTATTTTAGCTCTTTGGAGAATTCCATCTTTATCATTGTTGAAAAATGCAGGAACTACATGTTGTACAAACATTTCTCCAAAACCATCACTGGCATCTTTTGGTAATTCACACGGCAAATTATCAACAGCCATGACTACAATTGCTGCGGGATGAAAAACATCAACCTCTTTATTCTCGTCTGGCAAATATCCGTATAAAGGTTCGGCAATAGTAGATGATCGTAACGTACAAGCAATGGGACCGTTTACATCACAAGAAACATCAGCCACCACTTTGATTTTGCAATCATTCGCTTTCAGCATTTCACGAGTGAGAATCACTGGAGCGTCATTGCCATAAAAATGTCCTGTAATGTAGATGTCAGATACTTTTGTGAATTTTTCGAAATCAGAAACATATTCCTTTGGATTTTTATAAAAATCACTAAAATCTAAAATCTGTTCATCTTTTCGCTTGTTATATTCCAAGACATCTATTTGCGTATATACTGGTTGTGCATAATTTTTTGTCAAATAATTTTCAGGTGAAACCTCTTTTATTTTTATAGCATCTAGAACTTCCTTCGCACCATTTCCTACTTTTCCGGTACCTGTAATCACAAATTTTAAAGGTGGCAATACCAATCGTTTTAAATGACTAATAAGTGCATCTTTGCCCGAAAGTGTTTCAGCTTTTGGCAATTTGAATAATTCGAATTTTATTCCAAAAGCCCGAATACCATTGTAAGCTCCTACAATTCCAGCATATCTTCCAAAACCAATTAATCTTCGATTTTCTGAATCTACAATCGTTTCATAATCATACAAGTCAATATTCTTTTGAAGTATAGCTTGCAACAATTCCCTGTTATAAGGCTGTTTTTTTATAGTATGAGAAAAAAAGAAATAGGATTTATTAGGAATTAAATTTTCTATTGGCACTTCTTTTACACCAAACAAAATATCACAATCACTAATATCATCAGTGACTTCAATTCCAAGGTTTTCATATTGGGCATCATCGAAAACTCTAATATCCGAACGTTCCACTTTTACAGAGACATTTTGATATTTTTGTTTTAAGCGTGTTAATTCACTAGGTGAGAAAACAACTCTTCTGTCAGGCGGATTTTTCCGTTCTTTTAAAATTCCAAATTTCATAGGTAATACGTGCTTTTAAATTTACATAATATAACTTTGTAGTGTTCGTTTGTTACAAATATAACAATTTCAATTAAATTGAATTTATTTTTTAATTAAAATCCATCGTTTCTAAACTACTATCTCTTGAAGTACAAAATGATACGTTAATTAACATTGGTGTCTATTGATAAAATAGTGTTAAGGTTTGGAAAAACAAGGCATCAAAAGACATTGATTCTATATATTTGCGTTTCTAGTACCACGGAAATGATTTTTATAAAAAAAACAAATATACTACATATTCTTCTCGCCTTTGTAATTTTGAGTTCATGCAACAAAGAGAAAAAGAAGATTGAATTGAGTGATGACCAACTTCCTAAGAATACATTACCTAAGATGAAGCCGTTAACCAAAGCAGAGCCAAAACTTAACGCAGAATACATCAATTCAAAAAAACAAGAAATAGACTCTTTTTATAAAAAAAACTGGCCTAATAACAGCGCAAACGGCAGCTTTCTGGTTGCCAAAAACGGTCAAATTATTTATGAAAAATACGAAGGATATGCTGATTTTAGAGATAAAAGAGTAATTACAAAATCGACGCCACTTCATATTGCATCAGTTAGTAAGGTTATCACGGCTACCGCTATTTTAAAATTGGTAAATGCAAAAAGAATCGAATTAGACCAAAAGGTAAACACAATACTGAAAGAGTTTCCATATCCGGATGTTACCGTAAAAACATTATTGAATCATAGAAGTGGCATGCGTAATTATGCCTATTTTACCGATCGCGATAAAACGGCATGGGATCGACACAATATACTGACAAACCAAGACATACTAAACATTATGGCTACTAAAGATATTGGTCTTGAGTTCAAAACCGATACACGTTTTAGTTATTGCAATACTAATTATGCTATGTTGGCATTAATAATCGAAAAAATAACAAAGCTTTCATACGAAAAAGCCATGAAACAAATTATTTTTGAGCCACTTGGTATGAAAAACACTTATGTTTTTGACTATGAAAGAGATAAAGACTCAGCTGTTACGTCCTACAAAGGGAATAAAGTAGAAATAGGGTTGGATTACTTAGATGCCGTTTATGGAGACAAAAACATCTATTCTACACCAAGAGATTTACTAAAATTTGACAGAGCCAGAAACACTCCTGATTTTTTAACACCTGAAATAATCAGTATGGTTTACACACCCTATAGTAATGAGCATAAAGGAAGAAAAAATTATGGGCTTGGAATTAGGATGGTGAATTGGGAAACAGGACAAAATTTTTATTTTCATAATGGTTGGTGGCATGGAAATACGTCATCCTATATTACTTTACAAAAAGAAGGGGTTACTATCATAGCACTATCTAATAAATTCACTCGTAAAACCTATGATGTTCGAAAATTAGCCGTTTTATTTGGCGATTATCCATTTAAATCAAAAGATGAGTAAAAAAGGAATGGTTTTTGCGTTAGTCTTAAAAGTTTTACGCTATAAAATCAAGTTTAAAAGTGTATATTTGCAAACTCAAAATTCATTTTGAATTTTGAAATAAAAAAAGGGGTCGACTGGTTTTGACAGCAAGTCGAATTGATAAGTAAGCACGTCGAGCATTGAGACCTTGCTCGTAAATATAAGATCTTACAATTTTACACGGCGAAAATAACTACGCTTTAGCTGCATAATCCGAATTATAGTACGATTAAGCCACGTTCCTATCAGATAGGAAAGCTGGATTCTCCTTGAAAGCCTTGGTTTGTGGCGTTCAGTTTAGGGGAACCGTAAAAATAAACCTAGATTTCCATGAGCTTCGGGTGGATTTCAAAATTAAGAAGATAAGTAGCGTGTGGCTGTTTCTGGCCTAGCACACTATCGAAAATTCAATCAGGAAATAAACGTGTAGAAAGCTTTTTAGTTGCTTGTTTGGACCCGAGTTCGATTCTCGGCGACTCCACTTTAAAAAACCTTGTAAATTAATGATTTACAAGGTTTTTTTTTATTTTTTTACTCTTTAATTTGTACGTTTTATGTATCGCTATTTCTACTTTGACTCCGATAGCGCATTTTGGAATCCGTGCCCATTCCAATTATAAAGCCTGAATTATATTTTGTCTTTGATACAATCTTGTAAAAATAGGAAGCCAATTACCGCTAGTTTTATAAAGAAAGCTTCTTCTGTAGTTGTGGTTTGTATTTAGTTGACATTTTTTAGCTTTTAACTATAAAAAAAGCTATACCATTTTAGCGATGCAACTGTTTTAGTTGTAAAGCCTGCCCTCTTGTGTAGGTACGGATTACAAATCTGCGCTATCCTTTCACGAGAGATTTTTTGTATATCCTACCACTCGGTTATTAGTTCAACTAGTGTTGATAGTTTTATTGTTTTAAAGTTGCTCCCTACTGTTTTTCGAGCAATTTTAAATTACTTTTATTGGTTATTTTAGGTGGTTCACTTTATATTTGCGGTCCAAAAAAAATTAAAACATGGGCTTCACCCAGTGTGAATGAATCACAATTTGTATCTTTAATCAATTACATAAACTAAATTTCATGGCTTCTGACACCTTTATTTTCTGCCTCGAAGCGGTTGCTGATATAGAAACGGTCACCAGTACCGAAGTAGTCCAAAACTTAGAAAAATTAGCCTTTGAACAAGGTATTACAAGCATTTATAAAACCTGTGATACTATTGAAGGATTGGAAGAAAGCCTAAGTGCGTTGCTCTACGACGACCATAATTTTACCAATTATGAAATAATATACTTTGTAATGAAAGGAGAAGGAAACAACATTTGCCTGAATGAATACTACTATAGTTTACAAGAAATAGCGGAGCTCTTTGAAGGGAAAATGAAAGGGAAAATTTTGCATTTCGCAAATGCAAAGGTGTTGGATTTAAGCACAGAAGAGGTACAATATTTTTTAGATATTACTGGTGCACGCGCCATTTCCGGTTATGGAGCAACTTTCAATACCGTAACTAGCAGTAACCTCGACAAAGCTTTCTTTAGCTTATTTGAAGAGGAAGATGATATTGTCCTAATTGTAGAAGAATTGCATCAAAAACACTATGCGCTTTGTAAACTGCTCGATTTTAGATTGTATTATTAAAAAAAAATAGCTTTCCCTTTGTTTGATTAGGAACAAACTGCTGCTACCATTTGATTGTTAAATGTACTGGAATAGATTTAATTTTATCCCGTTGAGTGCAGTCGAAACCCTTTTCATCAGTTCATACACTCAAATGAAACACTACTCACCCTTGTACTAGGCGAAGTAAAAAGGCTCGATTTGACCTAAAATAATAAAACTGTCCACTTTTCGGAGTCGTTAGGTCTTTTTGCCACAAAGCCACAATTTTTTTTTTTTTGAGTTAGTCACTTAATTTCTGTATATTTATACCTTTAAAATCAAGGATATGGAAGTGTTTGAAGGCCAAAGCATACTAAACTTTATAAAAGAATTGCCAAATGATGAATCTTGCAAAGCTTATTTGGCACAAAT